>Ga0207796_1000385_pt1 | contig 18197 bp, 20 predicted proteins | sample Pon1CUnioCityCA_6_FD_187274 | JGI IMG/M metagenome (GOLD analysis project Ga0207796, IMG submission 187274) | Marine sediment microbial community from Union City, CA, USA - Pond 1C Sediment 1 (SPAdes) | ecosystem: Environmental > Aquatic > Marine > Intertidal zone > Salt pond sediment ...
TCCACCGGCACCGGGTTGCGCTCGGGAGCGAACCAGCGGTCGGCCAGCCGGCGTCCCGCGGCAATGGCCACCGGGGTCAGCGGTCCCTTGCCAATGATGTCGCCGACTGCGAACACACCCGGCACGTTCGTCTCCTGCCATTCGTCGACCGGAACCACGCCGCTGGGATGCACTTCGACACCGATCGCCTCCAGGCCGATGTCGCGGGTTTTCGGACGACGTCCGACGGCCCAGAGCACCTTCTCGTACGGCCCGTGTTCGCTGCCGTCCGCGATCTGTACCCGCACCGCACCGGGCGTGCCGTCGAGACCCGTCACCTTGGCTCCCAGGTGCCGCTGGATGCCCTGTTCCTCCATGTGCCGGTCGAGCACGTGGCTGATCATCGGGTCGAACATTTCCAGGATCCGGCTTTCCATTGCGATGACGGTGACGTCGACGCCGAGGGCGCGCAGCATCCCGGCCATTTCCAGGCCGATGTAGCCGGCCCCGATGATCGCAATGGAACCGGGCAGGTCGTCCCACTGGAAGAAGTCGTCGGATGTCGCGCCCAGTTCGTGGCCCGGCATGCGCGGTACCAGCGGTTCTCCACCCGTGGCGATCACGATCCGTTCCCCCTGGTATTCCCTGCCGCCCGCGGTGACGGTGCGCTCGTCGAGGACCTTTGCCCGTTCCGGCACGTACTCGACACCCAGGCGCTCCAGGTAGCCGGACCAGTAGTCGTTCAGCATGCGCAGGAAATCATGGCGCCGCCGGACCAGGTCCGGATAGCGGATGCCGGCGATTTCGGCGTCGAGCCCGAACTCATGCGCGTGGCGGGCCTGCGTCGCGTGGTGTGCGGCGTACCAGGTCAGTTTCTTCGGCACGCAGCCCTCGTTGACACAGGTGCCTCCGAGCGGCTTCGGGTCGAACACCACGACGCGCGCGCCATGGCCGGCAGCCCTTTCCGCGACCGCGAGACCGCCGCTGCCACCGCCGATTACGATTACGTCGTAGTTGTCCATGCTGGCTCCCGTTCAATCTGCGTTCGAAGACGGCCCCGCATCATCGGAGCGCGTCGGACAATCCGGTTCCGTATGGTAACGGGTTATGCGAGGCCGGCTGAATAGCCGGTGCATGGGTGCCGGGGAAGCGCTCCCCGACACCCGCGGTATCAGGCGGCCGAACGTTGCGGGTCGCGCTGCAGCCAGGCCTTCAGATCCTCGGACCCGCCAATGCGCTCGCCATTCACGAACACCTGGGGAACCGTCATCGCACCGGTGGCGGCCCGCAGGCTGCGCAGGTTCGCGTCCCGGCCCAGCACGATCTCCTCGAAGTCCATGCCGGCCTGTTGCAGGTCTTCCTTGGCCGCCTTGCAGTAGGGGCACCCCGGCTTGGTGAACAGCACGACATCCTTCGGCCGGGCCGCCTTCGGCGCCACGTACTCGAGCATGGTATCGGCATCGGAGACGACGAAGGGGTCGCCCGGCTCGTCCGGCTCGATGAACTGCTTTTCGATCACGCCGTCGCGGACCAGCATGGAATAGCGCCAGGAGCGCTTGCCGAAGCCGAGATCGGACTTGTCGACCAGCATGCCCATGCCTTCGGTGAACTCGCCGTTGCCGTCGGCCAGGAAGGTGATGCGGTCGGCCTGCTGATCGGCCTGCCAGGCTTCCATCACGAAACCGTCGTTCACCGAGATGCACACGATTTCGTCGATGCCCTGGGCCTTGAGCACCGGCGCCAGCTCGTTGTAGCGCGGCACATGCGCCGACGAGCAGGTTGGGGTGAAGGCGCCGGGAAGTGCAAAGACCACCACGTTGCGGCCCTTGAAAATATCGGTCGAGCGAACGTCGTTCCACTCGTTGTCGCTGCGGCAGCGGAACGTCACTTCGGGGACGCGCTGACCTTCCCGTGTTTGCAATGCCATTTCGGTTCTCCTGTGTAGATAATGTCGTTCGGTATGGGTTGGGACGTTTTCCGGCCCAGCATTGCGCTGGTTCGAGGCCTACCTTACGCAGGAGGTATAAATAACGCCAGTCAATTTATTGTATTAGAACGATAGTTCTGAACTAACGACATCGATGTGAGCGTGCCGGGCGCGCGGTTGACGGCAGGCGCCGAAAAGGCGGAAGCTTTGCGTCCAGCCTGTACCCTCAGGCACCCGCGTTATGGCGGTCCGTGTCGGTCCCCCCGCGACGATAGGCTGTGAACCCCGCCAGGCCCGGAAGGGAGCAACGGTAGCAGCCGACTCGGGCGCCGGGGTGTGGCGGGTGCGGTCCGCCACCCTTTGCGCACACCGACCGGCCCGACCGGTGTACAGAGAGGTCTCGAGGAGCCGATGAGTCACCAGGTGCTGGCCCGAAAGTGGCGCCCCGGACGGTTCGAGGACCTGGTGGGGCAACCCCACGTGGTTCGGGCACTGATGAATGCGCTTGCCAGCGGCCGTCTGCACCACGCCTACCTGTTCTCGGGTACGAGGGGGGTCGGCAAGACCACGGTGGCGCGCATTCTTGCCCGCTGCCTGAATTGCGAAACCGGCATCACCGCCACGCCTTGCGGCGAATGCCGTTCCTGCGTCGAAATTTCCGAGGGCCGGCACCTGGACCTGATCGAGGTCGATGCCGCGTCGCGAACGCGGGTCGACGACACCCGGGAATTGCTCGACAACGTCTCCTACGCGCCGGTGTCGGGGCGCTTCAAGGTGTACCTGATCGACGAGGTGCACATGCTCTCCGAGAAGAGCTTCAACGCGCTGTTGAAGACGCTAGAGGAGCCGCCGCCGCACGTGATGTTCCTGCTCGCGACCACGGACCCGCAGAAGCTCCCGGTCACGGTGCTGTCGCGGTGCCTGCAGTTCAACCTGAAGCCGATGCCGGCGCCAGTGATCGCCGAGCACCTGGGGCGGGTGCTGGCCGCCGAGGAGGTTTCGGCGGAACCCGGGGCACTGCTGCGCCTCGCCGAGGCGGCCGAGGGCAGTATGCGCGACGCCCTGAGTCTGACGGATCAGGCGATCGCGTACGGCGGCGCGGGGCTCACGGAGTCCGAGGTCTGCGACATGATCGGCCTGCTGCCGCGAACCCGGCTCACCGCGTTGCTCGATGCCGTCTGGGGCGGGCACGGCGCGCGCATGCTCGACGGGGTGGCCGAACTCGAGAAACTGGCGCCGGACTGGAGTCGGCTCCTGGAGGAGCTCGCGGCGCTGGTGCACGGCATTGCCGTGGACCAGGTTCTGGCGGAAGAACGACCGGATCAGGACGACCCGATCCATCTCTGGCGGTGGGAAGCGGCGCGGCGGGAGAGTCCGGAGGAGATTCAGCTCAGCTACGAGATCCTGCTGCGTGGTGCGCGCGATCTCCCGTTCGCTCCGGATCCCCGGATTGGCGTCGAAATGACCCTGCTGCGTCTCCTCGCGTTTCGGCCGGACCCCTTGCCAACGGAATCGGATCAGGCATCGGGATCGTCCGCGCGCGCCGCGGGTGCGTCCGCGAGGCCGACGCGGGCACCCTCGGGCATCCGGCGACACGACGCCCCGAACCCGACCGCGTCGACTACCACCGGCCGCCCTGTGGCTGCGCGGGTGACCGCGCCCCCGGTCCAGCCGCCCGGTTCTGCAGCGGTTTCTCCGCCGCGCGAGAAGGCGCCAGCCCCGAACGAACGCGAGTGCAAAGCCTCCGGCGTATCGGAGCCGGCGATGCTCGATTGGCACACATTTGCCCGCGACCTGCCCTCCGGACCGGCCCGGGAGCTCGCTCTGCATGCCGATCTGATCGAGTGCGCCGACGGGCGTGTGGTGATTGCCGTTCCGCCGGCTCAACGCATGCTCGGCACCGAACGCACGCGCAAGCGTCTTTCCGAGGCGCTGTCCCGGGTCCTGCAGGACGAGGTTCGCCTGGAATTGCGGGAACGGTCGGGGCCCTCGGACACTACGCCCGCGGCGCGGCTTGCGGCCGATGCGGCGGAGCTTCAGGCTAGAGCGGAAGCGGAGGTGAATGCGGATCCGGTGATCCAGGCCCTGCGCGACACATTCGGTGCCGAGGTGACGCGCGTCGTTCTGGAGGAAAGGGGCGGGGAGCCCGGCGTGGACGACGCGGGAGCCCGTTGAAGGTCCGGGCGTTTTGCGCGGACCGAAATCCATTTTGATCGGTCGATGTGAACGACCAGGAGCTTGGGAACATGATGAAGGGTGGCTTGGGCGGACTGATGAAGCAGGCCCAGAAAATGCAGGAAGACATGCAGAAGGTTCAGGCCGAACTGGCCAACATGGAGGTCGAGGGTCAGGCTGGAGGCGGGCTCGTGCGAGTGATCATGACCGGTAAGCACGAAGTTCGGCGGGTGGCGATTGATCCCGGCCTTTTTGACGATGATCGCGACATGATCGAGGATCTCGTGGCGGCCGCCGTCAACGACGCCGTACACAAGGCGGAGGCGACCGCCCAGGAAAGGATGGCCGGGCTGACCGCGGGCCTGGGCCTGCCGCCCGGCATGAAGCTGCCGTTCTGAGACGGGGCGCGGGACAAGGCGGATGGAAGCGGCCCTGGACGAGTTGATCGCCGCCCTGCGGTGTCTTCCGGGGGTGGGTGTCCGGTCGGCACGGCGGATGGCACTGCATCTGCTGGAACGCGACCGGCAGGGCGCGCGCCGCCTTTCACGGGCGCTCGATGTGGCTGTCGAGACCATCGGCCACTGCTCGGTCTGCCGTACCCTGACCGCTGCGGACACCTGCCCGCGCTGTCTGGACCCGGGACGCGATCGCGGCGTCATCTGCGTGGTCGAGAATCCGGGCGATGTCCTGGCCATCGAGAACGCCACGGACTACCGCGGGTTGTTTCACGTGCTCCTCGGCCGGCTGTCGCCGCTCGACGGGATCGGGCCCGAACAACTGGGGCTGGACCGGCTGGAGCAGCGTCTGCAGCAGCACGCGGTCCGGGAGCTGATTCTGGCCACGAATGCCTCGGTCGAGGGCGAAGTGACGGCACACTACCTCGCCGAAATGGCTGCCAGGCATGGGATTCGGGCGACCCGCATCGCCCAGGGTGTGCCCTCCGGCGGCGAACTGGAGTACCTGGATTCAGGCACTTTGAACCAGGCGCTCTCAGGTCGTCGCGACTACTGAGTGCCGCGCCCGCACGCGGCCCCGACCATCCGGGAGGACAGCGTCATGACTGACTGCATTTTCTGTCGCATCGCCAGCCGGGAGATTCCGGCCAACCTGATCCTGGAAACCGACACGCTGGTTGCCTTCCACGACCTGAATCCGCAGGCCCCGCAGCACGTTCTCCTCATTCCGAAAAAGCACATCGCCACGCTCGACACGGCCGGGGATGAGGATCGGGCGATCCTCGGGGAGTTGCTGCTGAACGCGGCCGAGATCGCCCGACGCCTCGGGTTTGCGGAGGCCGGCTACCGTACCGTGATCAACTGCAACCAGGACGGGGGGCAGTCGGTCTACCACCTGCACGTTCATCTCCTGGGTGGTCGCGCGTTGCGCTGGCCCCCGGGATGATGGAAAAGGTTTATACTAAAAGGTGACGCAACCTTTTCGGGCCAGACGACGGATCAGACGTTTTGAAATCATGGTGAGGGCGCCATTCCAATCCAGCTTGAACTTCGGTCGCCGCGGCGGACCGGCGGTTGCGCTCGTTCTGTTGCTGATTCCGGTGCTCGCGCAGGCCGAAGGCCGTTCGGTGTACGAACTCTCGTATGCCTTCGGTCAGGAAGCCCGCCCTTCGCTGGAGGCGTATCCCTCGAACGACGTCTTGCGTCCCGGTTTTCGCAGCGAGACGCCGCGCGGCCAGCAGCTCAGTGTTGGCGTGCGCTCCACCCGTCTGCCCTCGGCGCTGGCACCGGGTCTGGCGGAGCAATCGGTCGAGACCACCGGTGGTTTCATCCACCGCTTGGGCGATACGGGCTTCGGGTACGGGGTCGATTTCGGTCTTGGCCTGTACGCCTCGGTCTGGGATCAACCCCCCGTCGTTTCCGACGACGCTTTTTCGGGGCAGTCGTCGCTCCTGGTCAGTGATTTCAGTGCGGGTCCCACGTTTGAAACCGGCAACCTGCTCAGCCGCGTTCGAATCGGGGTGCGTTACCCGGTTCTGGGAGAAGAGGATACGAACCGGTCCTTTTACGGGCATCGGGGCGATGCCGCACGCGGCGCCGGCTACCTGAGCCTCGACAGCCGGCTGCGGTTCAGCAACCAGACCGAGATGTCGGTCAGTCTCTTCTACGATGACTATGGCGCCGGGGATTCGCTCAACTGGCTGGACGGCGGTCTCGACTTCCGGAGCGGCGTGAATTCCGGCAGGTCGGTCGTCGGCGTCGAGATGGGGCTGAATTTCTGATCGGCGTGTGAGCGCGCGCCGGGTTTCCGAGTTCCGGGCCTATGGCTTGCGCATCGGCGCCGAGTCCCTTTCCGTCGTTCTCGACGTCTCCATTCCCGAAAAAAGTTCCAGCCACGCGGCCATGCGGCCCGGCGCAATGCGACCTTCGCCCGCAGCGGCCCGGACCGCGCATCCCGGTTCCGCCCGGTGGGTGCAGTCGCGAAAACGGCAGTGCTGTGCGATTTCGGTGATGTCGGGAAAGCCGCGCGCGAGGTCATCCAGGTTGCGAATCTCGGGCGAAAAGTCCCGGACCCCCGGAGAATCGATCCAGGCGGCGCCATCGCCGGTTTCATACCAGCGGGCGGTCGTGGTGGTATGTCGGCCCTCGCCGGTTTCGCCCAGCGCGCCGACGCGGAGCGTTTCCAGCGGCAGCAGTGCCTGAATCAGGGACGACTTGCCCGCACCCGAAGGTCCGACCAGGATATTGCTCGACCCGCGGGCGGCGGCCCGCAACGCGTCGAGTCCGACCGCGGTATGCGCGCTGACGGACAGGATCGGGACGTCGAGGGATCGGTAATCGTCCAGCCCCGGGATCCCGGCGCCGCCTTCCGTTTCCGCCAGCAGATCCGATTTGTTGATCAGGATGCCCGCGCGGGCAGGCAGGTTCAGAATGCCGACCAGGAACCGGTCGATCAGCAGGCGCGGCGTTTCGGGTCGCGGCGCCACCACGATCCACGCCCGGTCGATATTGGCGGCAATGGTTTTCAGGCGGTTGAAGCTGTCGCGCCGGACCAGCCGGTTTTCCCGCTCCGCCCTCCGGGCCACTGCGGCTTTTCCGTCTTCCAGAAACACCAGGTCGCCACAGACCACGTCGTCATTCCTGCGCCGGAGGTGTGCCCGCAATACGGCCTCCCCGGGCCGCGCAACGTCGACTTCGCTGCCGTAGCGCGCGATGACCCGGAACGGGTCGTTCATCGGGCCACCCGTCGCGGTCCGGGGTTCACGACTCGCGGCGAGACGATCGTCACACGGGGGACTACACGAACAGCGCGTCGATACGCGCCGCACAAATGAAGTCGTTTCGACTCAGGCCTCCGACCGCGTGCGTCGAAAAATGCACCACGCAACGGTTGAAGTGGACCTCCATGTCGGGGTGATGGTCCTGCTGATGGGCCACCCACGCGACCGCATTGACGAACGCCATGGTCTGGTAGTAGTCGGCGAAGCGCAGCTCCCGCGAGATGCGACCGGAATCCAGGTCGAGGGTCCAGTCCTCGTGAAGTTCTTCCGCGGCCCGGGTGCAGGCGGTTGCGTCCATCGGGCCCGGGAGCGTCTCCGGTGGCTCACAGTGCAGATCTTTCAGTGCCTCCATCACAGGATCCCCGCCGCGTTTCAGAATTGGTAGTAATTGGCGTTCAGATAGGCAGCCACCGCTTCGACTTCGTCATCAAACCAGCCCACACCCAGGTTCACATTACAACGGTTCACTTGAGTCACCAGGGAATCGAAGGAAGTCACGCGGCGATCCTCCCGGGTATAGAGGCCGGAGCCGTCGCCACCGGCCATGCTCACGTGGCAGCTGATGCAGTTGTCCTGGTGCAGCTTCTCGCCCAGCTGCACGTCCGCGGCCTGAGCGGAGAGGCTGAACGCGGCAGAGACGACGAGAACGGGGAGCGCTTTTCCAAGAAGATGCATGGTCTTTCTCCTTTGCCTGGGATGATTCATTGAAGTGTGTTCGGCGGGGTCACTCGGGACCGGTTCCTGATGATAGACTCGAAAACTTGATCAAGGAGAGTGCATGGGCCAGAACGCCGACAATCTGATCTGGATAGACCTCGAGATGACGGGGTTGGATCCCGACAGGGATTTGATCATCGAGATTGCGACCATCGTCACGGACAAGCATCTCAATGTTCTCGCCGAAGGTCCGGTCGTTGCGATACGGCAGACCGACGCGATACTGGCCGGGATGGACGACTGGAACCGGCGCACCCACGGAGCCTCCGGGCTGGTGGAACGTGTCCGCCGGAGTATGACCGACGAACTCGGCGCCGAGCGCATGACCCTGGACTTTCTGCAGCAATGGGTGCCGCGCAACGCCTCACCCATGTGCGGCAACTCGATCTGCCAGGATCGGCGGTTCATGGCCCGGTGCATGCCGGACCTGGAAAAATACTTCCATTACCGGAATCTCGATGTGAGCACGCTGAAGGAGCTCGCGCGCCGCTGGGCGCCCGCGATCGCCGCCAGTACGAAAAAGGACGCGACCCACCAGGCGTTGCAGGACATCCGGGATTCGATCGAGGAACTCCGTCACTACCGCGAGCACTTCATCCGCATGCCGGCGCCCGAGGAGCACTGAGGCCTGCGGAGATTTCAAGAATACCTCGATCCGGGCGGCGCGAGCACCGTCGGCTGACCGTCCAGCGCGGGATCACGCTCGGGGAAATCGCGGATGAAATGCAGACCCCGGCTTTCACTGCGTTCCAGCGCGCTGCGGACGATGATGTCTGCAACCAGGACCAGGTTGCGCAGCTCGATCAGGTCCGGCGTGATCCTGAAATGGCTGTAGTACTCGTGTACCTCTTCCATCAGCACGCGTATGCGGCGGCTGGCGCGAAGCAGGCGGTCGCGGGTGCGCACGATGCCGACGTAGTCCCACATCAGTCGGCGCAGTTCGTCCCAGTCGTGCGAGACCACGACCTCCTCGTCCGAATCGGTCACCCTGGATTCGTCCCAGTTCGGCGGCTTCGGAAGACTCTCGGGCGCAGGCGTCTCCGGGTCGGAGAGAATGTGATTGGCGGCCGCGCGGGCATACACGAGGCACTCCAGCAGGGAGTTGCTGGCCATTCGGTTGGCTCCGTGCAGCCCCGTATACGACACCTCGCCGACCGCGTAGAGGCCCGGCAGGTCGGTACAGCCGTGGCGATCGACTCGGACGCCGCCGCAGGTGTAGTGCGCGGCGGGGACCACGGGCAGGGGTTCGGTGGTCATGTCGAATCCATACTCGAGGCAGCGCTGATGAATCATCGGGAAGTGTTCGCGCACGAATTCCGGCGACCGGTGGCTGATATCGAGGAAGACGTGCTCCAGACCCAGGCGCTTCATCTCGTGGTCGATGGCGCGGGCGACGATGTCGCGTGGAGCCAGTTCGGCCCGGGCGTCGAAGCGTTTCATGAACCGGTCTCCGTCCGGGAGCAACAGGTGCCCGCCTTCGCCACGCACCGCCTCGGAGATCAGAAACGACTTGGCCTGGGGGTGGAACAGGCAGGTCGGGTGGAACTGCATGAACTCCATGTTCGCGACCCGGCATCCGGCACGCCAGGCCATCGCGATACCATCACCGGTGGCGCCATCGGGATTGGAACTGTACAGGTACACCTTGCTTGCGCCCCCGGTGGCCAGAATGACCACGGGGGCGAGTACGGTCACCACCTCGCGTGTCTCGCCGTCCTGCACATAGGCGCCGATCACGCGGGGAATGGAATCGTCGGGGTCCACGATCAGGTCCACGGCGAGGTGCCGCTCGAACACTTCGATATGCGGCTGGGCCCGTGCCGTGTCGACCAGGGCTTCCTCGATCGCCTGCCCGGTGGCGTCGGCGGCGTGTGCAACCCGGCGGGCGCTGTGCCCGCCCTCGCGGGTCAGGTGCAGACGGCTGCGCCCATCGTGCGCCTCTCGGGTGAACGGGACACCCAGGCCCAGCAGCCACTGGATGGCGTCGGGCCCGGCGGCCACCGTCTGGCGCACGGCCTCGACGTCGCACAGCCCGGCTCCTGCGTCCAGGGTATCGGCCACGTGGGCCTCGAAGGAGTCGGTTGCATCGAGGACCGCCGAGATGCCGCCCTGCGCGTAGCGGGTACTGCCCTCGTCCACGGGCCCCTTGCTGATCACCGCCACGCGCCGGAAAGGGGCGAGATGGAGCGCCGCCGTCAGGCCCGCAGCGCCGCTTCCGATGATGAGGACATCAAACCGTTGCGGATTCCGGTCCTGTTGAGTTGCGTCCATGGCTCAGGTAACGTTCCGGCGTTGTTTCATCTGCGCCAGCAGACGGTCGGGTCGCCTTCGGCGGTTTCGGCGAACTTCAGGATGGTCACGGGGTCCATGCATCCAAGATTAACGGAGTCGGGGTTCCCTGCGGGAGTCCCCACATGAGCGAGAAGGCTTCGGACGAGGCCCTGGTCAAGCGCGTTCAAAGTGGCGAGAAGGCAGCATTTGACATCCTGGTTCTCAAGTATCAGCACAAGATCATCAACCTCGTGGGTCGTTATGTCCATGACCACGCGGCGGCGTTGGATGTCTCCCAGGAAGCATTCATCAAGGCCTATCGTGGACTCGCGAACTTTCGCGGTGAGAGTGCGTTCTACACGTGGCTGTACCGGATCGCCATCAATACGGCCAAGAATTACCTGGTGGCCCAGGGACGGCGGCGTCCCGAGGCCGAAATCGATGCCCAGGACGCCGAGCAGATCGGCGGCGATTCCGCGCTGAAGGACAATGCAACCCCGGAGGGGGAGTTGTTGTCAGAGGAGATACAGGCGGCCGTGCAAAGGACGATCGAAAGGTTGCCGGATGACTTGCGAACTGCCATTACCCTGCGCGAACTGGAAGGGATGAGTTACGAAGAAATCGCCCAGACCATGGGGTGCCCGATCGGCACCGTCCGTTCGCGCATCTTCCGGGCCAGGGAGGCCATCGACCGGACCCTGCGTCCTTTGCTGAACGACTGAACGAGCCGAACATGAATAACGAGAACTCCCAAGTTTCCAAAGCCGAGCGGCTTTCCGCGCTGGTCGACAACGAAACCGATGCCTTCGAGACGAGAAGGCTGATCGACGAACTGATACGGTCGGAGGGCGATCGGGCGCAATGGGCCCGCTACCACCTGATCGGGGACAGTCTGCGCGGAGGCATGAAGCAGGTGGCCCCGGCGGACTTCCTCGACAATATCCGCCAGGGAATCTCCGACGCGGAACCGCTTTCGCCGACGGTTTCCGCAACCGTGCGGAATTCCTGGCTGCGGCCGGTCGCAGGGTTGGGTGTGGCGGCCGCGGTGGCGACGGTGACGCTTTTGGGTTTCCAGATGCTGTCCACCCAGGGGCTGGACGGCGCCCCTCCTGTCAACACCACGGTACAGGTGGCACCGGTCGCCGATCCGCCCGCAACGGAGGTTGCGGAGACTCCGGATCCGCGGTTCGCCCGGTATCTCGAGAATCACGCCGAGTTGCTGACTCCGGGCTCGTCGGCTTTTGCCCGGGTGCGCAATTCGGTCGATGGTGATTGATCCCGGCATGAGGCGCTGCGTCTTCCGGGCTCCTCTGGCGCTGGCGGCGCTGCTGCCCTGGGTGGCCGTCGCAGGAGCGATGGAGCCTTCGGAATGGCTGGAGCGGATGACGCAGAGCATCCATCATCACAGCTACGCCGGAACCTTCATCCTGCAACGCGGTGACCGCATCGACACCGTGCGTGTCGTGCATGCCGCCGAAGACGACGGCTACCGCGAACGGCTTCAGACCCTGACCGGCTCCGCCCGGGAAGTGATTCGATCGGTGGATCGTCTGAGCGCGTTCAAGGGCGCGCGTGCGGAGACGGTAGACGGCAGCACGGAACAGGGGCCGCAATGGCCGCCTGCCATCGCCACTGCGCTACTCCAGAGCGGCGCCCATTACGAGCTGACGTCACCCGGGCATGACCGCGTGGCGGGCCTGCCCTGCTACATGCTGCAGGCCACGGCGCGGGACGCATTGCGCTACAGCCAGAAATATTGTGTCCACGACGACACCGGCCTGCCGCTGCTGAGCGAGCTCATCGATGGCGACGGACAGCTGCTGGAGCGGTTGGTATTTACCGAGGTCGAGTTCCTGGATGTCGTATTCGAAGACGCCCTGGAAGCACGTGATTGCGACGCCCGGCATATCGAGGTCCGTGCCGGTGACGAGCCCGATGGTGGTGGTGAAATGGGCAGTCACTGGTCTTTCGAAGATCTGCCGCCGGGTTTCAGCCCGATCATCGTGACCGAACGCCGGTTCGCTCCCGACGCGCCGGGGTCGCTGCATGTCGTGCTGAGCGACGGTCTGGCCACGGTTTCGGTCTACGTCGACGAGACCGCGGAGCTCTCCGAAACCTTCGAGGGGGCGACGCGTTCCGGCGCGACGCACGCGTTTGCCCGGCCGCTTGCGGGACACCAGATCACGGTCGTGGGTGAGGTTCCGCAGCAGACGGTACAGTGGATCGCGGATTCCGCCCGGTATCAGCCGCCGGTTCCGGAGCCGGCGTCGGGGAACTGAAGGGGCCGCCATGTCCGAGTGGATGGAAGAGCAGGGCGTGGTGGTGGCCGTTGCCGACGGGTGGGCGACGGTTCGCGTGCAGCGGCAGTCGACCTGCGGCGCGTGTTCGGCGCGCAGCGGCTGCGGCAATGGCGTGCTGTCCGAGGTGCTGGGACGTCGGGCCCTGGAACTCCGTGTTCCGCACCAGGAGCCCCTGCAGCCAGGGGATCGGGTGACACTGGGGATTCGCGACCGCTCGCTGGTCTCCGGGGCCCTTGTGATGTACCTGCTGCCGCTCGCGGGTCTGATCGGCGTCGCGGCACTCCTGTCGAGCCTGTTGCCCGGGGTGACCGAAGGCTGGTTGATTCTGGGTGGACTTGCCGGGTTCGGGCTCGGCCTGCTCGCGGTGCGGCGGTGGCTGCACGGACAGGGCAGCCGGTTCGCCCCGGTTCTGCTTGCGCACCAGCCATCCTCGGCCGGTTGACCCTGCCGGTTGCTGCGCCGCGCGCAACCGGAGCCGGGTCGAGGCGTGCATGTGCGGGCCCTCCACGGTTTCCGAGAAAACCCCGGTATTCGGGGGAACTTGCCGGTCTCCGGCTCATCTAGACGGGTATTCCCGGTAACTTGAGAAGGTTGATATGAGAGCGTATTCCTGGTCATTGTTCGTTGCATTGCTGTGGGTCGTGGCGTTGCCAGCCTCCGCGCGCACGCTGCCCGATTTCGTTCCGCTGGCAGAGCAGTACAGCCCTGCAGTCGTCAACATCTCCTCGACGCGCGAACAGACCCTGGCCTCGGCCCCCGAAGCGATGCCCGAGTTTCCACCGGGTTCACCGTTCGAAGACCTGTTCGAGCGCTTCTTCGGCGAACGCGGTGAGCCGCAACCGTTCGAGCGCAGCGCCATGGGCTCGGGGTTCATCTATAGCGATGATGGCTACATCCTGACCAATCACCACGTGGTCGACGGAGCCTCCGAGATCATCGTCCGGTTGTCGGACCGCCGCGTGTTCAGCGCCGAACTGGTGGGTTCCGATGCCCAGAGTGACATTGCCGTGTTGAAAATCGAGGCGGAAGATCTGCCCGCGCTGAAACTGGGCTCCTCTGAGCAACTCAAGGTGGGGGAGTGGGTACTCGCGATCGGCTCGCCCTTCGGCTTCGATCATTCGGTCACCGCGGGTATCGTCAGTGCCAAGGGGCGCGCACTGCCCTCCGACAACTACGTCCCGTTCATCCAGACCGACGTCGCGATCAACCCCGGCAACTCCGGCGGGCCCCTGTTCAATCTGGACGGCGAAGTGGTGGGTATCAACTCGCAGATCTACAGCCGCACAGGGGGCTTCATGGGTCTGTCCTTCGCGATTCCGATCGAGATGGCGGTCGAGGTCGCGGATCAGTTGCGTGAAACCGGTGTGGTCACCCGCGGCTGGCTGGGCGTGCTCATCCAGGAAGTCACGCGCGAGCTCGCCGATTCCTTCGGCATGAACCGCCCCACCGGTGCACTGGTGGCGCAGGTCCAGCCGGACAGCCCCGCCGAGCGCGCCGGTTTCCGCAGCGGTGACGTGATCCTTCGGTTCAACGGCATCGAGGTGCCGCGTTCCAGCGCATTGCCGCCGATCGTGGGCCGGACGCCCGTGGGTGCCGAGGTGGACGTGGACGTTCGCCGCGGGAACCGCGAAATCACCATTCCGGTTACCGTCGACGCGCTGCCCGAAGCAGTGGCCAGTGCGCGGGGAACGCCGCCGATGATGATCCCTCCACAGAGTTTCCTGGGCATGCGGCTGGAGCCGTTGCCACCGGAGGAACGCCTGGCGATGGGATTGGGTGACGCGGGCGTCCGGGTGATCGAAGTCACCGGGGATCCGGCGCGCGCTGCCGGCATCCGGGCGGGGGACGTGATCGTACAACTCGCGGGTGAACCCGTTGCATCGCCCGAAGCCCTCGAGGAACGGGCGCAAGCGGCACCGGAAGGACGCTCGGTCCCCGTGTTGATCCACCGGGACGGGACTCCCGTATTCATCGCGTTGCGTATCCCGGCCTCCTGAGCCCGGATCGGGGGCGTCTCATGGCGGGCGCCCCCGCGCGAGCCAGATGACTTCCCGCTGCGGGCGGCACGTGCCGCAGCTGTCCCTTTATTTTCGGGACGGGTGCTGCCTTTGCGATCAGATGGCCGCGGAACTCTCGGCGCTGGAATGCCGCTATACTTTCGCGCTCGAACGTATCGACATCGATGAAGATCCTGGCCTGGCGCTCCGGTTCAATGCCAAGGTCCCGGTGCTGGCTGTGAACGGAGAAATCCTGTGCTGCCATCGCCTCGATACAGCCGCATTGATCGAAGAGCTGAGCAGGCATGACTGAGCCCCGACTGACCCGCAATTTCTCCATCATCGCCCACATCGACCACGGCAAGTCCACGCTCGCGGACCGGCTGATCCAGTCGTGTGGCGGCCTGAGCGAGCGCGAAATGGCCGAACAGGTGCTCGATTCCATGGATCTCGAGCGAGAACGCGGGATCACCATCAAGGCCCAGAGCGTGTCGCTGTACTACGATGCCGACGACGGGCAACGCTATCAGCTGAACTTCATCGACACGCCGGGCCACGTCGACTTTTCCTATGAAGTCTCGCGTTCGTTGGCCGCCTGTGAAGGGGCGCTGCTCGTCGTCGACGCGTCCCAGGGTGTCGAGGCGCAGAGCGTCGCCAACTGTTACACCGCGATCGACCAGGGCCTGGAGGTGGTCCCGGTCTTGAACAAGATCGATCTGCCGGCCGCGGATCCCGACCGGGTCGCGACCGAGATCGAGGATGTCATCGGCATCGAGGCGGAGAATGCGCTTCGGGTTTCCGCGAAGACCGGAGTCGGCGTGGCCGAACTGCTGGAAGAGATCGTGCGGCGGATTCCGCCTCCGGAAGGCGACGCCGCGGGGCCGCTGCAGGCGTTGGTGATCGACTCCTGGTACGACAATTACCTGGGCGTGGTCGCGCTGGTGCGGGTCAAGTCGGGGCGTCTGCACGCGAAGCGGCGTGTCATCGCGATGTCCGTGGGCCGCGTGTACGAGGTCGACCGGGTGGGCGTGTTTGCTCCGAAACCCGTGGACCGGCCGTTCCTGGACGTGGGGGACGTCGGCTACCTCATCGCCAACATCAAGGACATTTCCGGGGCGAAGGTCGGGGACACCTTTACCGATGCGCAGAACCCGGCGGCTCGCCCGCTGCCGGGCTTCAAGGAGGTCCAGCCCCGGGTGTTCGCCGGCATGTTTCCGATCAGCGCGGAGGATTTCAACGACCTGCGCGAGGCACTGGAGAAGCTGCGTCTGAACGATGCCGCGCTGTATTTCGAGCCGGAGACCTCCCAGGCACTGGGCTTCGGATTCCGCTGCGGATTCCTGGGTATGCTGCACATGGAGATCGTGCAGGAGCGTCTGGAACGGGAATACGACCTCGATCTGATCACCACCGCGCCGACCGTGGTGTATGAAGTCGCCAGGACCGGCGGCGAGGTGGTGCCGGTCCACAACCCCTCGGAGCTGCCTCCCGCGAACGAGATCGACGAGATCCGTGAACCGATCATCCTGGCGAACGTCCTGGTGCCCCAGGACTTCGTCGGTGCGGTGATGACCCTGTGCCAGGAGAAGCGCGGGGTGCAGGTGAAAATGCAGTACATGGGGCGGCAGGTGGCGTTGTCCTACGAGATGCCGATGTCGGAGGTCGTGCTCGATTTCTTCGACCGGCTGAAATCGGCGACCAAGGGCTACGCCTCGTTCGACTATCAGCCCCTGCGCTTCCAGGCGGCTCCGCTGGTCCGGGTGGACATCCTGATCAACGGCGAGCGGGTCGACGCGCTTTCGGCTATTCTGCACCGCGATCAGGCCCAGAGCCGGGGTCGAGAGTTGACCGAGCGCATGTGCGACATCATTCCGCGGCAGATGTTCGAAGTGGCGATCCAGGCGGCGATCGGTTCCAAGGTGATCGCGCGCTCGACGGTGAAGGCCCTGCGCAAGAACGTGCTCGCCAAGTGTTACGGGGGGGATGTCTCGCGCAAGCGGAAGCTCCTCGAGAAACAGAAGGCGGGCAAGCGCCGCATGAAGCAGATCGGCAGGGTGGACGTTCCGCAGGAGGCGTTCCTGGCCGTTCTGTCCACGGGCGACAAACCATAGGTTCCGGGACCTTCCCCCGCAGCGTCCTCCCGCCGGGTGGGGAACCCGGACCCGTTCTACAGGATAAGGATCGAGTATGACGTTCAGCCTGGAGCTGATTTTGGTGCTTGCGACCCTGGTGACGGGGGTGATCTGGCTGACCTGGGCGTTGATCCGGAGACGACTCAGCCCCGAGCGGCAGGCCTCGATGCCCTGGTACGTCGATTATTCGCGCTCGTTCTTTCCGGTGCTGCTGATCGTGCTGGTGCTTCGTTCTTTCGTGGCCGAGCCCTTTCGCATTCCGTCCGGGTCGATGATGCCGACCCTTCTGGTCGGTGACTTCATCCTGGTGAACAAGTTTGCCTATGGCCTGCGCCTCCCCGTGACCCGCACGGTCGTCCTGGAGACCGGCCGTCCGGAGCGCGGTGACGTGGTCGTTTTCAAGTACCCGCGGAATCCGGCCGAGGACTACATCAAGCGCGTGGTCGGTCTTCCCGGGGATCTGGTCGAATTCCGCGATCGCACCCTGTTCATCAACGGTGAGCCCCAGGAGCTGGAAAAAATCGGAACCTACGAGGGCGTGGGTTCGGGCAAGATGATGACGGGCGCCACGCGGTTCAGGGAATCCCTGGGCGAAGTCCCCCATGAGATCCTGATGTGGGAACGCAGTGCCGGTCTCAGCGGTGCCGTGCGGGTGCCCGAGGGGCACTACTTCATGGTGGGTGACAACCGGGACAACAGCAACGACAGCCGCATGTGGGGTTTCGTCCCCGAGGAGCTGCTGGTGGGACGCGCGCTCTTCATTTGGCTCAACTGGGACTACAATGGCGACCACTGGGATTTGTCCCGGATCGGCAACCGGATTCAGTGATTCACGGCAGGGGAGGGAAGAGCGATGACGAGATCCAGAGAACAGATGCGCGGAATCGGGGCGATCATGGTGATCGTGATCCTGCTGTTCGTGGTACTGGTGGGCAACTTCCTGCTGACGATGGGAATGGTCTACATGCAGTACTGGACCGTGCGCAACATCATGACGGATGTCGCGACGACGCCTGGCGCGGCGAAGCGCTCGCCGCAACAGATCTGGAACGACATCGATCGGCGTTTCTCGATCAATTCCGTGTACGACAACGTCACGCGCGAGAACTTCAGCTTCGAGGAAGTCGCCGACAGCAAGTTTCTGGTATTGGAATACGAGGTGCGCAAGCCGTACTTCGGCAACCTGGACATGGTCGCCAGTTTCGGGCGCCGTGAAGCGCTTGCCCCCTGATCAGCGCCGCCCGGTCTCCGGGGCGACCTGAGACCATGTCGCGGGTCTCCGTGCCGCGGCCCCTGGCGTCCGGCTTTCGTGATCTGTTGCCTCCCGCCCTGCGTGAAGAAGCCTCCCTCGAACAGGCGCTGACCCACCGGAGCGCCGGTGGCCGCCACAACGAGCGGCTCGAGTTCCTGGGTGATGCCGTGCTCGGGCTGGTGATTGCCGAAACCCTGTACGATCGGCTTCCC
>Ga0207796_1000386_pt1 | contig 18183 bp, 10 predicted proteins | sample Pon1CUnioCityCA_6_FD_187274 | JGI IMG/M metagenome (GOLD analysis project Ga0207796, IMG submission 187274) | Marine sediment microbial community from Union City, CA, USA - Pond 1C Sediment 1 (SPAdes) | ecosystem: Environmental > Aquatic > Marine > Intertidal zone > Salt pond sediment ...
TGCCACAGTATCTCCCAGAGTGACCAACTGTTCAACCCTGAACATCTGTTCACCAGTATAGCATATGATCGCTGGCGTGTCAAATCGGTGATGGGTAGGGCTTTCGCAGGTTCGAGGACTCCATATACAATGTGCAGGGATGCTGCGTTTTGATGACCCAGATGTAGGGGCAGGCTGGAGCAGGCCCGGGTTGCAGGAGTTTGTGAGCAGTTTTTGGGCCGGGATTGCGCAGCGGGTGAGCCTGCGGTGCGCAGCGGATCAGGCGAGCAGATAGGCAGCCGTGGGCTGAGAGGGAGAAGCGAAACGTCCGGGCCCTCCCAGACGCCGGATAAGAGTCAAGAATGGAGGCTGAAGGCAGGGGGCAATACCCCACTCGGAGGACTGACTGAGCGGGGTACTAGAAATCCAGCCGAAAAGTTGACGGTCGTAATCAATCTATGATACACTCCTGCAGAGAATCAGCCTGGAGTGACCAATGCTTGGAAAACGTTCTGCACAACTTGGCATGTTTGAAGCCGACCATCTGTACCTTGATCATGTGGGCGAGAACACTTTTTACGGTTTTCTGGCTCGCCACCGGGGTCAACTCTTTTGCGACGAGGACTTTGCCGAGTTCTACAGTCCTGACTGGGGCCGTCCGAGTGTGCCTCCAAGCTTGCTGGCTACAGCCTTGTTGTTGCAGACCCATGACAAGGTCTCGGATGAAGAGGCGAAAGCGCGCGCTGACTACGATTTGCGCTGGAAGGTGGCTTTGGGCGTTGAGGCGGGTGCGCGTCCTTTCGCCAAGAGCACATTGCAGCTGTTCCGGGCACAGTTGGTGTTGAAGGAGAAGATGCGGGCGGTGTTCCAGCGGAGTCTGGAGTACGCACGACAGTCGGGGTACATGAAGAAGCACAAGCTGAGAGCGGTTCTGGACACGACCTACATCCTGGGTCGAGGCGCTGTGAAAGACACCTACAACCTGCTGGCTGACAGTATGCGGCAACTGCTTGGGGCGTTGGTCCGAGCAGAGGGGACCGAACTGGAAGCCTGGGCTACAGAGCACGGGTATCAGCGGTATATGACTTCCAGCATCAAAGGCGAGGCTGAGGTGGACTGGAGCAGCGAGCAGTCTCGCAGCGAATTTTTGGAAGGGATAGTCACTGATGCAGACCGGCTGCTGGAGCTGGCAGATGAAGCACTGGCGTCCCTGGCAGAAGGGGAAGCCGGACGGGCGCGGATTCAGCGTGCAGCGGAGCTGATGAGGCAGTTGATCAGCCAGGATGTTGAGCGTGGCGAAGGAAAGGTGAGCCTCAAAGAGGGCGTGGCTCGCGACCGGGTCGTCTCGGTCCATGATCCGGAGATGCGGCATGGGCGCAAGAGCAGTTCGAAACGGTTTGACGGTCACAAGGCGGCCATCGCCGTCGATGCTGAAAGCCAGCTGATCACGGCAGTAGAAGTCTTGGCCGGTAATGCCGCCGACAGTGAGCATGCGTTGGAGTTGACCACAGCCAGTGAGGAGAACACAGGGCTGGAAGTGGAAGAAACAATCGGCGACTGTGCTTATGGCAGTGGCAACACACGCCAGGCATTTAGTGATGAGGATCGCAAGTTGGTGGCTAAGGTCAGCAGGCATGGACGCCGAGGACAGATACCGAAAGAGGAGTTCCGAATCAATCTGGAGAACATGACCTGTACTTGTCCTACCGGACAGATCACGCAAACCTTGATCAAGGCGGGCAAGTGGACAGACCGCCATGGAAAGAAGCATCAGCGCTGGGCGTTCCTTTTTGATGCTGATATTTGCAGTGCATGCACCCGGCGGTCGGAATGCGTAAAGGCAAAAGGGCGCCAGGGAAGAAGCATCCGATTGCATCCTCAAGAGCGCTTGCTGCAAGAGGCTCGAGAGTTCCAGCAGAGTGCTGCTTTCAAAGAGTATCGCCAGGTACGGCAGGCAGCAGAACACCGGCTTGCGCGCCTGGTACAGCTGGGGATGCGGCAAGCACGCTATTTCGGGCGCAGAAAGACCTTGTTCCAGTTGATGATGGCCGCCACGGTCGCCAATTTGACCCTGGTAGCCAACAAAATGGAGAAAAACGGCTCCGAGGACAGCCCATCTCTTTCTTTGTCTTCGAGCATCTTGGCCTTCAGCAAGTCGATCTGGAATCATTTGACGCATCTTGAGCTCAATCTGACCTCAATTGGCGGGCAAAAGCCCGCTTTTCGGCTGGGCTTCTAGGTGTCCCAGGTAGCTGTGCCAGCTCCGCCCCTTCATGCTCTGCCCACACCTCGGGCAGCGCGCCGGCGGGATCTTGTCCCTCACCGCCAGGCCCCCCAGCGGTCGCCCTCGCTCAAATGCCTCTTCTCTGGTCACCAGCTCACCTCCCCAAACGCAAAACGGCCCACCCCGCCGCTTGGCTGGTGGGCCTCCATGTGGTGAAATGCTGGTGGTCCTGGTGCTGGTCCTGCAGCGCCGGGGCTCGGTCGGGTCTGGTGTGAGAGCACCTGCCCGACCTTCTTATTGTGTCAGCGCTGCAGGAATCGCACGAGGCAAAGAAAAAAGCCCGTCCTGAGACGGGCCTTGGCTCTGGGGGACATCATCCCCTATGTGGCGGAAATTGGGTGGATGACGGGATTTGAACCCGCAACCACCGGTTCCACAGACCGGCGCTCTGCCGTTGAGCTACATCCACCGTGTTTGCAGCCAAAGTATAGCACACGCGAGGGGAAAACGCAAGCCACTCCAGGTCAATTGTCAACCCAGCCTCAGGCGCACACAAAAAAGTGGACTTTTTCACCCTGCTCGCCTCGACCTTTGGTTCATCGACGTATGCAACAATGTGGTCGGTAGGGTGAAAAAGTCCCTGGCGCGAGATCGCACTGTGACTGCCAAGCACAACGCGAGCAACAATGTGTGTCCGCAAGGCAACAGCGTGCAGCGACGAAGCTACAATGTGGGTCGATGATGCGGCAGTGAGCACCGTTGATATGCGATTGTGTTGCGTCTAAGGTACGATTTCCCGCCGTAGGCAGAAGATGAACTTCCCCCGTCTTCTACCTTGCCCCAATGTATCACATCTATGGCCTCCTGTCAAGTAGGGATCCAAAAGCTTGACACCCATGGTGCTACTGTGCAGGAAAGGTCCTGATTCGTGACCGATTCTCTTACTCCAGAATCCCGCCGATTTGATTGACACATGGGTAGAACTGTGCTATACTACAATAGTCGTTGAATTGCATTGGCACCTATCGGTACACGGCAATGCAGACGATTTCCAGGGTAGCGGGTGTCCGCTGGAGGCGGGCATCGCGACAAAACACCCGCACTCGATCGATATGCAGGCCAGGGATTCGCACACTAGGATTCAGGCGAACGCGCAGGACCTGCGCGCCACCACTCCCGGTGGGGATCAGTTCCCAGGCCCCCTCAACCACGACTGCTTTTGCCAGCGTCTTGGCCCAACCCACGCCCGCCCATGTACCCGCGCGAGGTGCATTTGTGGGCACGCGCCCGATGGCGGTACACACATCGATCTGGAACAAGCCAGTGGCCCGACCTTGAATCCTGTAGCCACCAGGCAACGGGGTGCGTTGGTAGCCCAAGAAACGGGGGTGAGAGAGGTGGAGACGTCTGAAGCCAACACCCATTCATTCATTGTGAAAATCCGGCTTGAAGAGGCAAGGCAAGCCACGTGGCGCGGGCAGCTCACCCACGTACCCAGCGGCAAGCGGCGCGCGTTCTCCTACCTATTAGACATCACGGCATTCATCGTACCCTACCTGGAGAGCATGGGCGTGAGGATTGGCTTCTGGCAGCGGGTCAAGCAGCAGCTTGTCCGGTTGCGGCACTGACGGATGGGGTTCGTTCAAACAAAGCGGAGGCCCGTCCGTCTTTTTTGATCGTACAGAGTAAAGGGATTGAGACAGGGAGGTTGCACAATGGCACTCTACAAAGCGTATGGGAACCAGTTGGTGGACAGCCGCACGGCAATGACGATGGTGGCCCGGGGCCAGATGGAACGCTATGAACGCGAAGTCGCGCCCCCACCGACCAGGGGGGAGTTGACGCCCTTTGTCGAGATTGGGATCGGCAAGCCGTTGGCCATCGAGATCCGGCATCTTTACACTGGCGAATTCCCCAAGGCCATCTTTGGCTACAATGACGGCATGCTGGTCACCTCTGCCATTCGATCGCTTGCCACCTTCAACGCAGCGCCCAGGGCTGTGAATATGCTCAAGAAGAAGGTAGCCAAGCACACCAACCTGAGCGTCCCGGTCGCCACCGAAGATGGGACGCCCCTGATCTACTACACGCCAGCCCTGACCGAAACCAACACGGTGATGACCGTAGAGTTCATCTTTGACGAGTTCCCAAAAGAAGCGATTGAGAGCATTGCCCAAGCGTTCAGCACTGCGGCAGCCATTCCGATCTTTGCTGCCAAGAGCACCTATCTGGTGGCAGCAGGCGTGGTCACCAGCCTGGTCGGTCGCCTTGGCGAACACCTCTTTGACGGGCGCGCCCCCTTCTCTGTGACCGAGTCGTTGAGTTTCCTCCGCCCCGGCGACAGCGTACCCCAGCAGGGCTTCCATCTCATGACAATCGACGGGTTTGATCCGGAGGCTGCTGGGTGTGAGTTCAAGCAGGACACGGGCGAGCTGGTATACGCGTCCAGTGGCGCGCCGTATGACGGTCCCCACCCCTACATCGTCTTTAGCCTGGACGGGCGCAAGAATGACGCCTATGACAAGTTCTCCGCCACTGCAGCGAGCGCCGCGCTGCTGGAAAGATTCTATCACATCGGCGAGGGGCAGGAGCAGCCACTGGATATCCTGATGGATGCAGTAGGCCTCTACAACGATTGGCAATTCAAGGAAAAGGCCGAGGCCCTCAAGGCCAAGCTGGATGCAGCCGAGCCTGACTCGGAGGAATACGACCGGCTAAAGACGCAATACGACGCCTATGTGGCCAATATTCAGAAAGAGGATCTAAAGCCGAACTAAACACGGTGCAAGCCACAGGGGGATTCTTTGTGTGATAGCCGGAAAATGCCTCAGATCTGCGTTCAGTTAGTTGGGGCAAGCGAGCGCGCGTCTGGGCACAGAATATGCTGCCCGCCAGCCGCGAGAGCAGCACATGGGCAGGTCTGTTTGGCTGAGGGTAAGCAGATGGGGAGCGGCGCCATCCCCGGCGCCCGGAAAGGAGGACAATGAACGGGACGTTCGGAGAATGGTTGGCGGAGTTGCTGGCAAAGATCAGGGCGTTCTTCACAGGGAATGGAGGGGATATGGATACGCAACCGAAATGGACGTTCATGGTCTATCTGGCTGGCGACAACAACCTGTCGGATGCTGGCGAGATCGACCTGCAAGAAATGGCCGCCGTCGGCTCTACAGGCGACGTAAATATTGTGGCTGAACTCGACTGCATGGACGAGGATACCAACAGCAAGCGCTACTATGTGAAGAAAGGCGAGCTGCAGGAAGTGGCCGATCTGGGCGAGACAGACTCGGGCGACCCTAACAACCTGCTGGACTATATCGCCTGGACCAAGGAAAACTACCCTGCCGACCAATACGCGCTCATCCTGTGGAACCACGGGGGCGGCTGGGACAAGTCATCGATCGATACCATCTCCCAGGACGTGGGTACCAGGAATTACGGCCGGATTGAGGGCGCCGAACGATCTAGCACCTCGCTGGGCCGGGTGTTTTTCCGAACCACGCTCGAACAGATTATGAAGCTGGATTCGGCAGAGGAACGCGCCATCTGCAGCGACGACGGCAGCGGCCACTCGGTGGACACTGTCGAGCTGGGCAAGGTGCTGGCCGAGACCAAGAAACTGATTGGGCAGAAGGTGGACCTGATGGGCATGGATGCCTGCCTGATGAGCAACCTGGAAGTTGCCTACCAGGCCCGAGATTTCGTGAACTATATCGTGGCCTCCGAGGAGAACGAGCCGTTTGACGGCTGGCCTTACACCGCTGTGCTGCAAAAGCTGGTGGACGAGCCGGGCATGACAGCGGCCGACCTCGGAGCGCACATCGTCGATGTCTACATCGAATCCTATGCCAGCACGGACTATACGGTCACCCAGGCGGCAGTCGATCTGTCCAAGGTGGGGGAAGTGGCCGATGCCATGGACGAACTGGCCGATGCGTTGATCGCTCACATGCCAAAGGCCCAAGACGAGATTTGGCGGGCCACAATGAAGCCAGCGGCCAAATTCTGGTACAATACGCTTTGGGATGTGAGCCACTTCTGCGAGCGGCTGGAAGCGGGCACGGAAGACGACGACGTGAAAGCCGCAGCGGAGAAGGTACGGAAGTTGCTGGAGAAGGGCAACTATGTTGTCGCGGAAGGGCACCGCGGAAAGAAGGTAGAGCGCTGCGGTGGGGTCACCGTCTACCTGAAGGGCCCCCCGAGCGAACTATCTCGCTATTATGACGAGCTCGACTTTGCGAAGAACCATCGCTGGGGCAAGCTGCTGAAAGCATACCACGGAGAGGAGTAAGCCTGCGTGGGTCACTGCAAGCTTCGCGCGCGGGGCTTGCAGTGACCGTGAAGATGGCCCACCTGCGAGTAAGGGGACTGAAACACCAGCGGGTGGGCACAGTAAGTATGCCGCGAGCACACGGCGATTAGCTGGCTCCGGAACTCTGGCCCGTAGGAGGAGACGCCGATTCCCGAGGGACGAGGATATTCGGCCAGTCATCGGCCCGAACATGTCTGGCGACCGGCACAAGGAAGGAGTAACGATGTCACCAACCGATGCATTTGCGGAAGCAGCTGCAGCCTATGCCGACGGGGTGCAGGTCCTGTTTGCCCCTTCGGGCGTGCCGACCGGCGAGCGCGGCGGCACGGGGCCGGTGTCCTACGAGGACCTGACCGCTCAGGCCGAACAGCTGGCGCCGGTCTCGGAGCAACTCATCCGGGAGGCCGAGGCCCAGCTGGAAGACGAGGATCCAATGGCGCGCATTCAGGCCTCGACAAGCCTGATGGCCAAAGCGTTCACCGACCTGCAGGTCAGCGCCTATCTGCTCCAGGCCGCCATGGAACAGGAGGAGGAGTACGAGTTCGCTGACGAGAGCACAGGACGGGAGCGTAGTCGATCCAGCATGGGACCCGACGAGGACCTCCTCAAGCTGGTAACCGGCGACCCGGAGGCAGTGGTGCCCGCCGCTGATAGGAGCGGACGCAGTGTGCCGGGAAGCGTGCCCGATGCCCGTGTGGCGTTATCCAACTCGGTCGACGATGCCATCGATCTGATCTCCAGCCGCGCGGGCAGGGTGGGCCAGTCTGCGCTGAGCGGGCTGGTGGGGGTCGGCGCCACAGAGCTGGTCAACGCGGCTGGCATCGTGGGCATGGACATCGCCGAGGCCCTGGGACAGGCCGAAAAGGCCGCCAAGCTCTACGAGCTCTTCCGCAGCTACATTACCAGCGCTGTCGAGTCGCTGATCGCGCTGGTCGGTCGTCCCGCGCTCGAGTCCGCTACCAACCAGGCCCTGGAGTGGGTCAACGAGCTAAAAGAGGGCAAGCTCTTTGGGGAGATGCTGATAAGGCTGTACGGCACCAGCCAGACCGTCGGGCAACTGCGCCTGGAGATCGCCGCCAGCCAGGCTGGACTGGAACGATTCGTGGCTGCCATCCAGGACGTTGACAAGCTGGACAGTGCCTTCCACCAGCAGATCAAGCTGGCCGAAAAGCTATTGAAGGGTCTGCGCTTTGTGGGCGGTATCTCGGCTGCGGCCCTTCCGGCGAGCAAACTGATCCTGGCAGGGGTCTACATGGTGCTGGGCGTGTATATAGTCGCCGCCGGCGGCGACTATGTCGACTCGCCGCGCCTGCAATTCCTTGACCGGGTACCCGGCGTGCGCCAGGTGGTGGAGGTCCGGTTGGCCATCGTGTAGGAGGCAGCGCAATGGCGATACGAACCTATCACGACTTTGTCCTGGCAGCGGGCGATGTCAACCAGGACATTCGCGGCATTCACGGTTTCTCTATCCAGGTGGTCAGCTCGCCCCTCGGCGGGACAGAACCTGAGCCGAGGGAGGTGCCCGACGGCTTTGCGCGACTCCTGGGCAAGCTCGACAGGCGCAAGCTGGACGCGGACGAGGTCATCGAGATCGGGGAGGTGCTGGGCCAGCTCTTGCTGGGTGACAAGGCCTGGATGCTGCTGACCCGTTGCCTGGCCGAGGTGCTAGAATCGGAGCAGGGCCTGCGGTTGCGCCTGCAAATGCCGCCGGAGCTGGCCGGATTTCCCTGGGAGTACGCATACCGCCAGCGTGGGGGTGGCGAAAAGGATCCTACCGGCTTCCTGGCGCTCGACCCACGGATCTCCTTCTCCCGCCAGGAAGCACTGGCAGCCAGGGCCAGCGTGGACACAACCCCCAGAGCCCGCCGCATGCTGGTGGCCATGGCCAGCCCGATCGACGAAGAGGAATTGGACCTGATTCAGGAGCGGGAGAATCTCCATCAGGCATTTGAGAGCAGCATGACCAACATCGAGCTCGAATTCCTGGAGAATGCCACAGTAGAGGGTTTGGGCCGCGAGCTGCGCGAGCAGGTGGACATCCTGCACTTTGCCGGGCACGGCCGGTTCAAAGACATGGGCCATGGGGTCAGCTTTGGTACCAGCACCGGTGAAGGGGCTGTCGTGTTGGTCGACAAGCAGGGCAAGTCAGCGCCGATGCCGGCTGCGCAACTTGCCGTTAATCTGCAGGGCAGCAACGTGCAGATGGTCGTCCTGGGTGCCTGCGAAACGGGCAAGCGCGACGCGGAGAATGTGTGGAGTGGTGTAGTAACCGCCGTCGTTGAGGCGGCTGTGCCCGCTGCGGTGGCTATGCAGTTCTCAGTGTGGGACGATGCAGCGATTGCCTTTGCCCGGAACTTTTACCAGGTACTGGCAGCAGGATTTCCCCTGGACTATGCCGTGAGTGAGGCCCGGCGGGCCATATTTAACCTGTGCCATCCACAGCGCGACCACATCGATCGCGGCCGGTACTGGCGCGATTGGGGGGTACCAGTGCTGTACCAGCAGGCGGAGGGCGACTTTACCCTTGCGGCCCTCACCCAGCCCAGCCAGCGGCGCGCGGTCGAGCTGTACTACCTGGGCAGAGATGCCTACTATGGACGCAGGTACGATCTAGCTCTGGACTATTTTGCCCAGGCCACCGCGGCCGATCCAGGCTTGGCCGACGCCTACGAAATGATCTGCCACATACAGCAGAGCCTGGCCATGCGCGACATCAACCAGCAGAACTATGATGCCGCAGAGCTCAAGCTGATCAGAGCCCAAGAAGCAGCCCGACAGACCGATCCCCGTGATGCACAGGCCGTGGCACTGCGGGGCTTTGTGTTCAAGTCGCTTGCCCAGGTGGCGGAAGGCAGGGGACGCCACGCGCGTGCCGCAGCAGAGGAAGTTGGGAAGCTGGGGCGCGTCGAGCGGGCCAGGGAACTCGATGCCATGGCGGAGCGCTTTGTCCAAGAGGCAATGGAGCAGTATGCCGAGGCTGAGCGCACCTTCGACAGAGCTCTGCGCCTGGACCCCGACGATGCGGCCGCCCAGCTGGGTATGGGTAACGTGCTCTATGCCCGGCGCAAGCTGGACGAAGCCTATGCCGCTTGCTCACGGGCTATTGAGCTGATGCCCAACTTTACCTCAGCACACCACGACCTTGCCCTGGTCTGTGAAGCACAGATGAAGACAGACGCGAAGCACGCCGATGATTGGTGCCGTAGGGCACTGGCTGCCTGGTGGCGCACCTACCAGCTCATGCAGGGAGATGCGGCGTATGCGGCTGACTATGCCACCACAACCGTCCTACCCAGATGGGCCTGGCTGATGGAACAATGTGGGCCCGAGCAGCCAAGCTCCGGAGATGAGGGTGGGGATTAGCCAACTACAACAGGCGTGTGCCAGAAACGCCGCGCAGGCGGGCAGAGCGTCACTGTGGGAGAAAAACTATGCCGACCGTGTATCGTGATTTCGACATTGATGCTTTCGGCTATGAAGAAAGTACTGGCGCTGAGCGCTTCTTGGTGCGGGTGGAGTCGCAGGCCGGGGAGCAGTCGATCGGGGACGCGATGCCAGTTACGATCTCTGCCGATCTCAGGCGGTCGGTCAGGAAACTCAAGAACCGCAGGCTGAGTTTTGGGGAAATGATCGGCCTTGGACAGCAATTGGCAGACCTCCTCCTGCCCAGTGGGGCACGAAGGATGCTGGACCTCAGCCGCGCCATGCTGGGCCCAAAGGAGAGGTTGCGCATCCGGCTAAAGCTCGATAGCTATGCCCTGTCCGACCTGCCCTGGGAGTATCTCTACCTCCCCGCGCCCGATACCCGCCCTGAGGAGCGAGGACCGGAAGGATTTCTCGTCCTGGACCGGCGCGTATCCCTCGTGAGGTACGAGATGATGGGGCAACCCGCCGTGAGCCTGGACCCTGTAGGCGCCGGGCCTTTGCGCATGGTTGCCTTGCTGGCCAACCCGCGAGATCCGGACTACCCTGCGCTGAATCTGGGAACCGAGCGCCAGAACATTGAGAAAGCCATGAGCAAGGTGCCTGGGATCGCGGTCGAGTTCTTCCCCGGGGGAAGGGTGATCGATCTCGAAGATGCGCTGACGACTGATGCCCATATACTGCACTATGCTGGACACGGCGACTTTATGGGTGAGATGGGTGCCAGGTTTGGCACCCAGGAGGGCAGGGGTGCGTTGGTGCTGGTCGGAGAGGACGGCGGAGCCCACCTGTTTCCGGTCGAGAAGCTGGCCCTGACGCTGGTGGGACGCAGTATCCGCCTGGCGGTGTTTGGCGCCTGCAAGACCGCTCAGCGCGACCAGTACAACGCCTGGACAGGTGTGGCACCGGCCCTGACGCGGGCAGGCATCCCGGCAGTGGTGGCCATGCAGTATGCCATCCATGACACAAGCGCCACCGCCTTCAGCCGGCGGTTCTACCAGGCGCTGGCAGCAGGCGAGACGGTCGACGCGGCAGTCACCGACGGGCGGCAGTCGATTATCAACCACAGCGATCTGGATGAGCGGGACTGGGGCGTGCCGGTGTTGTACCTGCGCACTTCCGGAGGGGTGCTCTTCCCCAGGCCAGAGCCGGAAGCTGAAGGACGGCGCGCAGGCCAGCAGGGAGTCTCCACAGGGCCTCCACAAGAGACGAAGCGTACGAGCGCGGTGGACAAACGCGCGTTGCGCGGCGTGATGCTCAGCGCCTTCGACACGGACGAATTGGAGGCGCTTTGCTGGGACACGCAGGGACTATTGCAGGATGAAGGCATCGACCTGGTCGTGAGCCTGGAGATGGTCGGCGGTGGGAGCAAGATGGCGATCGTCATGAACCTGATCGAATACTTTGACAGGCGCGGGCATCTAGAGCACCTGGTCCAGGCTGTGCGCAACGCGCGACCAGGGATGATCTAGCAAACGATTCTGTTCCATCGTTGCCGCGTGCAGGGTGAGGTCGATGCACGCGGTAGCCTGCAAGCCCGACCTGCAGCGTTGCCGGTTAGGGCATCGATCTATTCGGGCTTTGATGACCTCTCGCACACCATCTACACTTTCATCACCACTACCCACCCTCAATGCCGGTCTGAAGTGAAAAAGCCACCAGAAATCTGGAGCGGGACCCGGGCATTGGCCGGGACCAGAGCCCGAGTGCCACCAGTTACCAACCGCACGCACGCAGCGACAGTTGCCGGGCGTGTGTAAAGGAGGTGCAATTGGCCGAGTTGATACGGGAAGAGATTGGTGAGCCCGAACTATTCTGAGAAGTGGAAGGAGAAAGATAAAATGACGGAAGAAATGGATCTGGAGAGAAGCTTTTCCCTTGCTGAAGGTGAGGCTTTCAAGGCTGGCAGCCTCGCCGAAATGGAGGTGGAGGGTGACTACACACACCTCGACTTTGGCGAACTCGCCGACCAGTACAAGCTGAGTGACGCATACAAGAACGTCCGCAATCTGGAACTCCGCTCAGAAACAGAGATCGAGTTGCAGACCTTTGCCGAATACCGTGATATACGCGCCCCCGCAATACGCGCACCATTCGAGGTCGAGCGCAAGCGGCGCCCCCGGTATCCTGCCGACGAAGGCTACCGAAACAGAAAGCTGCGCCATCTTTACCGATATGGCGACATGCTGGTGATGGTTGACAGGACCGTGTACGACGCTGTGGCGGGCAGCATCGACCAGTATGTGCTGGATGTGGGCCGGGACGGCTACTGGGCGACCATTCACGTAGTCCAGGGCGGCACACCGGCCGACATCCGGGATTATATCGCCAGGCGCTCGCCGGTGGGCGTTCTGCTTGTGGGCGCTATCGCCGCGCCCTGGTACGAGATGGATAACGACTTTCACAATGCACACGCAGAGTTCCCCTGCGACCTCTACTATATGGACACTAACGGGACCTGGACCGATCCAGATGGCGACGGCAAGTTTAGCGGTCACACTGGTGACATAATGCCAGAAATCTGGGTGGGGCGCCTGTACACGCCGACAGAAGGTGGGAACGACGCGGCCATGATCAATGACTACTTTGCGCGCAACCACAAGTATCGCCTGGGGCTGCTGGGGCACGCCCGTTCCGCCCTTGCCTTCGTGGACGACGACTGGCAGGGTTTTGGGGACTGCGCGTTGGATCTGCAGTTTCCAGCATCAGCGTTGACTGTCTACACTGCGCCCAACGTCACCGATGTCGATCTCTACAAAGCGGAGGTCAACTCGCTCCGGTCGTGGGTTCAGTTATGCGCCCACTCGTCGCCCAGCGGCCACGCACTGCGGGTGTCTGGAGCCAACGAGTACGTGAACTATACCTACTTCCGGGACACCAATCCACCAAACAGCCACTATTATAACCTGTTCTGCTGCAGTGCAGGCAAGTACACGACGCCAAACTACGTGGCTGGCTGGTATATCTTTGACAAGGCAGGCGGGGGACAGAACCTGGGGCTGGCAGCCATTGCCAGCAGCAAATCAGGCTCTATGCTCGCCTTCGAGGACTTTTACCGCCCGCTGGGCCAGGGCAGATGCATCGGAGATGCCTTTGTGGATTGGTGGCGGGCACGCGGCCCCAACCACGACCTGAACCTGCAGCGCTGGCACTATGGGCTGGTGCTCCTGGGCGATCCGACATTGTCCTGGTGGAAAGGCGCCGTGCCAATACCGGAGCAGCCACAGCCGGACGACGTATTCGACCACTGGCCCAGAAAGATGCAGTTCCGGTGGGATCCGGTGAATATCCCGGGGGCCAAGTACACGGTGGAGGTCGATGCCATAGGCGCGATCAGCGCCGGCAAGTGGGCCGAGGAAATCAACCGGACGTTCGGGATCTATCATAACATCTCGGGTTTTACCCATGACCACTCCTTCGTTGGCGCCCAGCGGGGCCGCTGGCGCGTGCGGGCCGTAATCGGCGGCCAAGTCTGCTCGTGGTCGCCATGGTCCTACTTTAGGTTCACACGCTGACCCTCGACCCGGCCGTCTCCCAAAGGGGCAGAGGTAATAACGGGAGACAGGAGAGCACCGGGTGTCACGACCAATGCAGGCCCGGGAAGGGGCCAGCGACGACGAATTGCTGGCCCTCTCCTGCCACTCTCTGAGCGGTAGCGCCATGACTGGCCACGTATCCGGGTCGGCACAGGAGCCAAAATGGCCAGGAAAGGAGGTGGATCATAGAAGACAGACTGCAGGAAGCATCCACAGAATCCAATAGGCAGCGGATCATTGCCCCCTCGGTGACAGAGCCGGAGTTGGCCGAGTTGGTCAGCGGCTGCCATGCCTTTGCATGGGATCTCTACCAAGCCCTGAGAATCAGAGAGGGCAACCTCTTGGTCTCGCCTTTGAGTATTTCGTTGGCGCTGGCGATGGCCTATGCCGGTGCCCGTGGCGAGACGCGGGCGCAGATGGCACAGGCCTTGCGCCTCACCCTGGGCCAGGATCGACTCCATCCAGCATTCAATCTCCTGGATTCGCAGCTATCCGGTCGCGGCAGGGGTATGGGCAGCAGTAGCAAGGACTTCCAACTGTCGATCGCGAATGCCATTTGGAGCCAGGAAGGGACCAGGTTCATGGATCAGTTTCTGGACACCCTGGCAGCGAACTATGGCTCTGGTATGCGGCTGCTGGACTTTGCAGGAACACCGGAACGGTGTCGTGGCATCATCAATGCCTGGGCCAGCGACCATACCGGGGGTAGAATACGCGATCTGATCCCACCTGGGGCTATACGTCGCTGGACCAAGCTGATCATCACCAACGCCGTCGCCTTCTATGCAATGTGGAGCACCCCGTTTGACGCAGCTCGAACTATGGATGGCAGGTTCTTCCTGCTCGACGGGAGCGAGTACAGGGCCCCCATGATGCGCCAGACCGGGTCATTCGCCTATGCGGAAAGGAAAGGGGTTAGGGCAATCGAACTGCCCTATGCCGGGGAGGAGCTGGCAATGGTGATCTTGCTGCCGCCGGCGGGGACATTTGAGGCATTCGACGCAGGGGTGCGGGCAGAACAGGTCAGTGCTATCATTCGGGATCTGGCACACCAACGCGTTGCTCTGACTATGCCCCGGTTCCAGTTCGCTTCTGGCTTTCGCCTGGCCAGTGTGCTGGCAACCATGGGCATGCCTGCAGCATTCTCGGAAGGCGCTGACTTTTCCGGGATGACCGGAGGGCGCGACCTGTTCCTCGCCGATGTGCTCCACAAGGCATTCGTCGCCGTGGATGAAAAAGGCACGGAGGCGGCTGCCGCTACCGCAGCGATCATGGTGCCGACCCTGGCGCCACGGCAGCTGCCGATCGAGTTCCGCATTGACCGCCCCTTCCTCTTTCTTATCCGCGATCTAGAGACCGGCGCGGTTCTGTTTGTGGGACGCGTGGTGAGACCTGATACATCATGAGCGGGACTGCAAACTCACGCAGGCTACTGCTGCTGAGGACCCGCGACACTGGTGGCTTTTCCAGAGGGCATGGCTGGATGTGATGGGTATGTACGTTGTAGAAAAGGAGGGGGTCATTGGGACCCCCTCCTATCTGCATTCGTCTTTACACGCGGCACCGCGTTCGCGAGTGCTCAGGATGCGGAACGGCGCCGTCGGATTAGCGGCAGTCTAGACCCAGCCCCTTAGCTTCATGGCCTCGGCGACGCGAGCGACTGCCACGATGTAGGCGCCCATCCGGTTGTGAACATCATATTGCTGCGCTGCCTTGTGCACAGCGTGAAAGGCCGCAGTCATCTTTTTGTCCAGCCGTGGATGGACCTCGTCTTCCTCCCAGTAGAAATCGTAGGCGTTCTGCACCTGCTCAAAGTACGAGACCGTCACGCCACCGGCATTGCAGAGAAAGTCGGGGATGACGTACACGCCGTTGTTGTGTAGGATCTCGTCAGCCTCCGGTGTCGTGGGACCATTTGCCAGCTCGGCCACGATCTTGGCCTTGACCTGATCGGCATTCCAGGCGCCGATCTGGTTCTCCAGGGCCGCCGGGATCAGGATATCCACATCCAGCTCCAGCAATTCCTCGTTGGTGAGCGGACCGGTATCGTCGCTGGCCTGGTAGGTTCCAACCGTGCCCTCCTGCTGCTTCCAAGCCACGACCTTCTCGAACTCCAGGCCATTCGCATCAAAGATGCCGCCCCGCGAGTCCGACACTGCCACGACCTTGGAGCCGAACAGTTCGGTGACCAGCTTGTGCGCGAACTGGCCGGCGTTGCCATAGCCCTGGACGGCGACGGTAGCCTTGCTCAAATCGATGCCCAGGATCTTGGCAGCCTCGCGGATGGTATACATGCCGCCTCGGGCTGTGGCATCGCCACGGCCTTGCGAACCACCCAGGGGTATCGGCTTGCCGGTGATGACGCCTGGCACATTGTAGCCGCGCATCACAGCATACTCGTCCATCATCCAGGCCATGATCTGGGGCGTAGTATAGACGTCGGGCGCCGGCACGTCGGTCTCTTCGCCGATGTAGTGACCGACCGCGCGGATATAGGCCCGGCTGAGGCGCTCCAGCTCGCCCATGGACATTTCCTTCGGGTTGCAGATGACGCCACCCTTCCCGCCACCCAGCGGAATGTCCACGACGGCTGTCTTCCAGGTCATCCAGGCAGCCAAAGCGCGGACGGTGTCGATCGTCTCGTCGGGATGAAAGCGCAGGCCGCCCTTTGTCGGTCCACGCGAGTCGTTGTACTGGACACGGAAGGCGTGAAAGATCTTGACATTGCCATCGTCCATCCTAACCGGCAGCGTGAGGTGAAATTCGCGCAACGGCCAACGCAATAGCTCGTGGACCGCCGGCTCCAGCCCCATGATCTCTGCAGCTTCGTCCAATTGTGATTGGGCAATCTTGAAAGGATTTAGCTCACTCATTTACCTTCTCCTTGTTTGTTGGTGAAATGTAATTGGGCCTTTTTGAAAGGCAAAAGCCCGGTGCCTGGCATGCGAGCTTCCCTTGGCTCTCCAAACAAAAATATACCCGATCCGTCACCTCCTCATGCGCGCGGGTATACCTATGCAAAAGTAGGAATTGCCACGCTGCAATCCTCGGTTGTTTGTGGATTATAGCACAATCAGAGGGGGGAGGCAAAAACGATTGGAGTTATGACCTATTCCGCCAGCTTTTCCTCGAGCAGAGCCACGACCATCTGGGGATTGGCCTTGCCGCGAGTGGCCCGCATAACCTGGCCCACAAACCACTGCAGCAGCGTCCCTTTGCCTTCACGGTAGGCCGCCACCTGTTCCGGGTTGGCGCCAACGACCTCATTGACGATGCCTTCCAGGGCATCCTCGTCTGAGATCTGGACCAGGCCTTTCTCCTTCACGATCTCGGCAGCCGTTCGTCCTGTGGCAAAGATCTCGACTAATACCACTTTGGCGCTGTTGGCAGTAATAGTCCCCTGCTCAACCAACGCTATCAATTCGGCCAGCCCCCCCGGCGTGACACGGCACCCGTCTATATCGACGTCCTCCACCCTCAGCAGGCGAAAGAGCTCGCCCGTGATCCAGTTGCTAGCCATCTTGGGATCGAGATCCAACTCTTTGCCAATTGCGACCGCCTCTTCAAAGAAATCGGCCACCTCCCGGTCGTCAGTGAGCGTGCTGGCATCGCGTTTTGACAGCCCATACTCGGCGATGAAACGTTCCCGCCTGGCATCGGGCAGCTCGGGGAGCTTTTCCCGGATCCGGCCAACCCATTCCTCAGAGGGATGCAGCGGCGGCAGATCCGGTTCAGGGAAGTAGCGATAGTCTTCCGATGTCTCCTTGACGCGCTGTTCGACCGTTCGGCCGCTTCGCTCGTCCCAGCCCATAGTCACCTGGCGGACCATACCGCCCGAGTCCAGGACGCCGGTCTGGCGTGCTATCTCATAGTCCAGCGCTAGCTTGGCCGCGCGGAAGGAATTCAGGTTCTTGACCTCCACCTTGGTGCCAAAGTCGCTGGTGCCGATAGGCCGTATCGAGACGTTCGGCTCGCAGCGCATGGCCCCCTTTTCCATATCCCCGGTGGAGACGCCCGTATAGCGCAGGATGGCGCGCAGTTTGATCAGGAGCTGGCGCGCCTCCTCGGCGGTGCGTATGTCTGGTTCGGTGACAATCTCGATGAGCGGAAGCCCGGCACGGTTGAGATTCACCAGGCTGTAGTCGCCGGCATGGATCGATTGTGCCGTTTCCTCTTCCAGATGCACGCGGCGGATGCGGATGCGCTTGACCGCACCCTCGGGCCCGCCGGGATCGTCGATCTCGACCCAACCATGCTGGCAGAGTGGAAAGTCGTACATGCTGATCTGATAAGCCTTGGGCAGGTCGGGATAGAAATAGCTCTTGCGTGAGAAGACGGCCGTCCCTGCAATCTGGCAATTGAGGGCCAGCCCGACCATGATCGTCTGTTCCACCGCCCGCCGGTTGATGACCGGCAGGACGCCGGGCATGCCCAGGCAGGTAGGGCAGACGTGGGTATTCGGCTCGGCACCGAACACCGCGGCGTCACAGCCGCAGAACATCTTGGATTTGGTGAGCAGTTGGGCATGGATCTCCATGCCAATCACGGCTTCGTATTCTGCCATAGAGCCTTCCGGCATACTGTGGTCGGCGGCAGTATAACATACATCTCTCCTGCTGGAAAGTTTGACCTTTGGCATCCTTTCGAGTATACTACGCCAGACGGGGCGTAGCGCAGTTCGGCAGCGCGCTTGGTTTGGGACCAAGAGGTCC
>Ga0207796_1000387_pt1 | contig 18136 bp, 17 predicted proteins | sample Pon1CUnioCityCA_6_FD_187274 | JGI IMG/M metagenome (GOLD analysis project Ga0207796, IMG submission 187274) | Marine sediment microbial community from Union City, CA, USA - Pond 1C Sediment 1 (SPAdes) | ecosystem: Environmental > Aquatic > Marine > Intertidal zone > Salt pond sediment ...
CCGCTCCCTGACGGTGCGGTGGACCCGGTGGCCGATCCGCGGCGGTTCGGCGGTGGTTGGCGTCTCGCCCAGCACGTCGAGCACGCGCCTCAGGATATCCTCCTGCTCCCCCTCACTGGCTCCGGCCATCCGGGCCGCCTCTAGGGCTTGGCCCACGAGGCAAGGATAGCAGTCAAGATAGGTGCTCAACTGTCGCTCTCCTCGGGGACGTCCTGCCCGCCCAAGCGCTGCTCCACCTGTTCTGCGATCGGATTGAAGGCCTCTGCGTCATATTGCTCAATCTTACCCACGTCACAGTGCCGCGAAATCTCCGAGTCCAAGGGGATCTGACCGAGCAGGGGCACCCCCAGCTCCGTCGCCGTGTAGCCCGCCTGACTCGGTCCGAAGATCTCTATCCTAGAGCCGCATTCGGGGCAAGTGGCGTAGCTCATGTTCTCTACCAGACCCAGGATGGGTGCCTTCATCTGCTCCGCCATGCGTGCCGCTTTGCGGACCACCATGCCGGCCAGGTCCTGCGGTGAGGTCACCAGGACCACCCCGCTGAGGGGGATCGACTGCATCACTGTCAGCGAGGCATCCGACGTGCCCGGAGGAAGATCCACCACCAGGTAGTCGAGTTTGCCCCACGTCACTTCGTTCCAGAACTGCTTGATAGCGCCACTGATCAGTGGCCCGCGCCAGATCACGGCCTGATCCTCGTGCGGCAGCAGTAGGTTGATGGACATCAACTTGATGCCTTCGCGCGTCCGCACGGGGTCGATCCCTTGGGGGTTCCCCGTGGGGCGCTGGGTGACGCCGAACATCTTCGGCTGGCTCGGCCCGGTGATGTCGGCGTCGAGCACCCCCACCCGATGGCCGCTTCGGTTGAGGGCCACCGCCAGAAGCGCCGCCACCGACGATTTCCCCACGCCTCCCTTGCCGCTCAGCACGGCCACGACGTGCTCGATCTCGTTCACGATCTCGGCGGGCTTGGGGCCACCCTCGGCCTCCGTCATGAACGCCGCACGCTGCTTCTGATTCATCTCGACCGACTCTACGTCAACGTCCAAACCGGGGTCCAGCTCCGTCAGCGCGCCGCGGATGCCGCGTGCCAGGTTGTCCGCTATTGGAATTTCTTTGAAGGGCAGAGCCAGCGTGACCCGCACCTCATCGTCCTCTTTAGTAACGTCTTTGATCATGCCCAGCGACACCAGATCGCGTTCCATCTCGGGGTGCTGCACCCCGCGCAATGCTTCCAGTATCTCCTTCTTGTCTGTCATCTTCTCCCTCGTTGGTCTAGCGGCCGCCCAATCGTGATGGGCGACCGTCTCGGTTACAGTCTGCTCATCGGCCCAGTGGTCTTCTGCCGCTGCACAGCGCGTCAGTGATGTTCGCCCTCGCCTTCCTCCATGTGCTCTTGATAGGTGCCCAGGATCGTGTCGATCATGTCCTTGGTCTCCTGCAGATCTCGGGTCCACCAGCGGAGCACCTCGTCGCCCAGCTCAGTCAGACGGTAGACACGGCGCGGCGGGCCCTGGGTCTGCTCCTCATCCCAGCTCGAGGCGACCCAGTCCTTCTCCTCCATGCCGCGTAGCGCCCGATAGACGGCGCTGGTGTCCACATCTTGCAGGCCGTAGTCCTCTAATCCATCGATCAGGGTGTAGCCGTGCCCTGGACCGTAGTGTAAGAGCAGCAGCAACGTCGGCTCCAGAAACCGCACGGCACGGCGCGAATAGCCTCGCTGTCGCCATCTTCGTCCTCGACCAGGCATCACTCTCTCCTCCGTCCTGTCTTGCACGCCATCTCCAGCGCTCTAAGTATAGCATGCTATGTGTAACTTGTCAATAGACAATAGACAATAGACATCAGACAATAGATGACTGCATTGTGACCGTTTGCCGAAAAGCGATAAAGGGGCTAGACGCCTTGATCGGAGGCGTGTCTGGAGAAAACGCGCAGATACCTGTATTGCGGGTTTCTACGCTGCGGGCGCGACCTGCCCTGGTGATGTACGTAGAGGTAAGGTGGGAGAACTATCAATCCCGGCCCGTGTGCCGGGCGAGGGGGGACGCTTGGCTAAGGCGGAGAACGTCTCTGATGTAGGCGGTTACACAGCGATCATCGACACGGCGATGGATGGCGGCCGGGTTGGCCCTGCCGGCTGAGGCCCCCATGAGTGTCTGGAAGGGCGAGGACAAAGCTTAGAACTCGGCTAGGTGCCCTGTCGCTCACCGCGCAAGGCACCCTGGTCGTCACAGCTGTGGCGTTGCCTCTCTCGTCGGCGCGTCCAGAGGACAGATTTGATCGACGGTCAAGCGCGCGGTGTTGTACCCGTACCACTGGAAGAAGACGGCCTCATCGGCCCGCCGCGCGACCACTTCCTCCATCGCGGTGCATGCCTCGACGACGTCGTCCGTTTCGCGGTAGACCTCTAGCAGCCGCTGAGTTGCCTCGTTGTAGACATTCGGCTCCACGAACTCGTACCTCTGGACGCGCTCCAGAACGCTCTCCATCTGCGCCACGTCGCCGCGATGCGCGTGGACGAGCATTGCCTCGATGGCCGCGTAGCTGATGATGCGTTGCTTGTCGACCTCTTCCACGGGCCCCATCGAGTCCTCGAAGTTTGGATCGTTCACGGCCTCCATGGCCAGCTCCAGCGCGCGCTCCCATTGGCCCTCTGCCAACGCCGTGTTGGCGTCTAGCATGAGGTAGTAGGGATGGTCCGATGGGTCGGGCGTATCCTCCACCAGCCGGTAGGCGCCGTCCACCCAATCGAAGACCAGGATGTGGGGCCGCTGCAGGCCCGCGCCCACGGATCCGACCATCCCGCCGTGCATGGTGAACTCCAGGGCCCCATCCGCGTCGCGATCCTCGATGGTCAGGTCCGTGTAGGCCTGGCTGATCGGGTCGGCGGCCAGATCCTGCCACCTCACCCCGTCCCAGCGCCCAACCGTGAGTCCGGTGAAGCAGGTGTGGGCTCCGCACCATCGCTGTTGGATCAGGACCTCCCGCTCTCCATCGGCGTTGAGGTCCTGGACGCGCAGCAGCTCAGGATGCTGGAGTTGCACCTCCTCGCCTGACGAGTCTTGGACGACGTACCGGGGCTTGAAGAGCGCCTCGTCCTCCACGTACTGGTAGATCACCAGATAGGCGGGGCACCACGTGACCCCGCAACCGCGCTCCGGCACCGGCAGGCTGATAAGCCACTCGTCGGACCCGTCCTCGTCGAGGTCGGCGGCCTCCGCCCAGACGTAGGACGCCAGCTCGCTCTCCATCTCTTGCGGCCCGTTCGACCACGCCCGGAGCATCTCCAGTACCCCCTCGATGGTCTCGCCGCTGTTCAGCATCGCGGTCACCAGCGCCACGTAGTCCCGCACCCAGGTCTCCTCGCTGTCAGTCCCGATGTCTGGGGGCGCCGGTGGCGTCGGTGAGAAGTTGGCCGGCGGCGGTGTGATGGGCCCTTGTGGGACCAGCGCCTCTGCTGGGGCCGTGGGTTCCGGCGACGGTGCAGACGTCGCCGTCGGCGGGATGGGCGTCGCCGTGTCGGTGGCTGTAGGTGCTGTTGTGGGTGGTGGCGTCGGGCTGGGGGGCGCTGTCGTCTCCGTGGGCGGCACGGGCGTCGCCGACGGGGTTGGTGTAGCGCCGGGTGCGCAAGCTACCAGGATCCAGAGCACCAGCGGCGTGAACCACGCGATGTGCAGAAACCGTCGTCCTCTCACAGTGGTCATCATAGGGACCTCCTCCTCAACCAGGACTGGTATCAGACCTTGGCATCATACCAGAAAGGCCGACCTGTGCCAACAGCCCAAGTCTGCCCCGCCGAGAAGGTTATCGCGCCTGCTTCTGATGACTCGCTGAGGTCCGTGCCTCCCGTCGAACAGAGCCTGCTCTCAGGCCGCTTGCAGACTGCATACACCGGTGTCCCGAGCCAGGCTGCGAGCTCGGCGAGGAGGGAGGGCATGGAACCAGTCGGGGGCCCGTGAGGCGCGCGCCCGACTGGTGCGTGTGAGGCACTACGGAAGCTGTGCTCTGACGACCGAAGCGAGAGCTTAAGCCGGGACAGCGACCAGCGGCTTCGCAACCTACTCCGTCGCCAGCACCATGTCCTGGCACGGCTCGCCGCAGGTATCCACTATGTCGAACACCGCGTCGATCTCCGGCTCCGTGGTTACCAGCCGCCGCCCGTCCTTCAGCTCCAGCGTCACCTCCAGCGAGTGCAATTGCGTCACTTGCTCCACCTCGCCCGCCAGGATCAGCTCCTTCGCCTCTTCCCAAGACACGTCTTCGCCCGACGACTCGGGCAGCTCGTTGTCTACGTCGAGGGTGAATGTGGCCCTTTTCCCGTTGACGTCCACGGTGTACGTCCCCGCCGGCAGCCCCCGGACCTCGAGCTCAACGCGCTCTTCGAAGGGCACCAGGGCCTGTGTGCAGATAGCGTCCTTATCTCGTACCGTGGTGATCTGCACGGAGAAGGTCTTGCTCTCCTCGTCGAAACTGGTGTGCAGCTCGTCGATCTCGGTGCATCCATCTCGTAGGTTGCCCCGCGCGATAACGATCACTCGCACGGGAAAGCTTTCCATGATCTGTAGCTCGACCTCTTCCACATCGGCTTTTCCACGGATGACGTCGCCGGACGGCGTCTCGCCCGCTCGCGTCGGACCGCACGCCGCCACCAACGAAAGCAGTAGCATACCTATGCCCAGTCCCTGCAGCAAACGTGATCTCAACATCGTTTGAACCTCCCTAAAATCACTCGACTGTTATGCCAAGAAAAGCTCGTCCTCTGGGAGGCCCTAAGGGTCTCTGGCCGACTATGGGCTGCCGCCCTCCCAATACGGATGCGAGCTCTACCGAACGAACGGCCAACATGCGAAACCTTTCGGGCCTCTGGATCATAGACGTTGATCGATCCAGGAAGGTTCCATCGGGAGGGTGAACCAGTCCAGATGCGTCGGGTTCCGCGCGCTCGACGGGAGGGCCTAAAGGAGCCGCGGGTTAAGCGTCTGCGTGGTGCCGGTCTCATAGGCTGTGTCGGGTGGGAGGTTCTCCTGTTGCGCCGCCTCCGTGGCCAGCTGGTCGGCGCGCTCGTTGCCGGGCCGCCCCGCATGTCCCTTTACCCAGCGGAACGTCACGTCGTGGTCGTCGCACAACGCCAGCAGCCGAGCCCACAGATCGACGTTCTCCGCGGTCTGACCGTTGGCCCTCTGCCAGCCGTGGCGACGCCACCGCTCTGCCCAGCCTTCCTTGATGCCGTCTACCACGTACCGGGAATCGCTGTAGAGCACCACGGGTGTAGACACTGGTCCCGGACACGAGCTCTCCAGCACCCCGAGGGCCACGATACAGGCTAGCAACTCCATGCGGTTGTTCGTCGTCAGCCGGTAGCCACCGGACAGCTCCTTGCGATGTTTGCCACAGCGGAGTATGACCCCGTAGCCGCCAGGGCCGGGATTGCCGATAGCGCCGCCGTCGGTGTAGATGACGACGTGCCCGCCGTCGCCCGCTTCGCCGGATGCGGTCTCTCCGGTTCCTCCCAGCGACGCTACTAGTTTCGCCCGAAGGTCGCTCGGCAGGGCCTCCTCGTCGAGGCTTGTCAACCAGGCCAGGGCGTCCTCAGGCCGCGTGAAGCCTTTGAAGAGCGCTGCCGGGAAGCCCTGCACCTGCTTGGCGGCTCCCTCCTTGCCGGACCACGTGCGGTAGACGCCTGGCTTCCGTCCTTTCACGACGACGTAGATGGTCTTCTTGGCCATGGGGCTAGCTCAGGGGGATCGGTTCTCTAGACCAGCGCGCCAGCATGTGGAGCACCTCCGCTTCGCTGCGTAGCTCACTACGAACGCTCGGGCGCTACTGCCTCTCACTGCATGACCTCCCACGAATAGGTGGGCCCTAGCTCTTGATGATCAGGTCGCGATCGAGGCCCGTCAGGCAGCGGCACGGGCCGTCCGTCACCGCCACGATGTCCTCGATACGCACGCCGAAGCGGCCCGGCAGGTAGATCCCCGGCTCCACAGAGAACACCATACCCGGCTCCAATGTCTGTTCGTTGGCGGCCGAGATCCACGGTGGCTCGTGGACGTCCATGCCCAGCCCGTGACCGGTACGATGGACGAAGTACGGACCATACCCAGCCTCCTCGATGACGGAGCGCGCCGCTCGATCCACGTCGCAGGCGCGAGTGCCAGCCCGGGCCGCCTCCCTTCCGCGTCGGTTAGCCTCCAGCACAGTGGCGTGGACCTCGCGCAGCTCCTCTGATGGCTCGCCCAGGTGGACCATCCGCGTGATGTCGGAGTTGTAGCCATCCAAAGTAGCCACGATGTCGATGACGATGGTGTCGCCGAGCTGCAGCTCGCGGCCCCCGGCCTCGTGGTGGGGGAAGGCGCTGTGAGGTCCGGAGGCCACCAGCGTGGCGTGCACCTCCTCGGCGCCGTCCTCGCGGAAGTACCGGGCGATGGTTTGTGCCACCTGGCGCTCGGACACGCCCGGTTGGCAGGTCTCGACCCCGGCCAGCATAGCGCGATCCGCCTGGGCGGCGGCCCGGGCCAGTGCCTCGATCTCGCTGTCGGACTTGCACGTGCGCAGCGCGGCCATCAGATCCGCAGCGTTGATGGAGCGCTGGGGCTGGGCCGCCTCCTGCAGGAGCAGGAGGGCGTCGGCCCGCATGGCGGCGTCTGCGGCCAGCACGGCCGGTCGATGGACCCCGAGCTCGCCCAGCGCCCGGGCCAGTGCGCCCTCCGCCCCGGCGTCGTCGCTCCAGCGAATGCCTTTCACGCCGGCCCGGGCCTCCAGCTGGTCGGCGTTGAGCTCCGGCACCACCACGCGGGTCGCCTCCTGCGTGACCAGCAGCAGGCAGAGCCGCTCGTCCGCCAGCGGGGAGAAGCCGAGCAAGTAACGCATATTCGACGTCGGCGCGACGGCGGTCAGGTCGACATCGCTCTCCTCCATGTGATCCTGCAGTGTCTCCAGTCTAGCCGTACGTTCGTCGGTGTTCATCATCGGCTCTCCCTTCAAAACAGCCCTGGCATGAGCATAGCTGTGCGTTCTCGGTAAGCGGCGTAAGCCTCGCCGAATCTGTCCATCATCTCCTCTTCCTCGCTCCTGCATTCCAGACACCACAGCGGGGCGAAGGCCGCCAGCACCAAGAAGTGGAGCCAGGTGAAGAAGACGCATCCCAAGCCAATGCTGAGGAGGATGACGCTGGCGGCGCTAGGGCAGGTCGGCAAACGCCGCGGCAGGGGCGTAGGCGACGCCCACCATGCTCGGGCCTGTATGGGCACCCAGGACCAAGGATATGGTTCCGATGGGAAGCCAGGTGCAGTCGAAGCGCTGATCCATCTGCTCCCGGAGCATCTTCGCGCCGTCGGGGTTGCTTGAATGGAGCACTTGAGCCCGCAGTTGGATTCCCTGGGTATGCTGGCTGGCCACGTGGTCAACGAGACTCTGGACCGCCCTCTTGAACGTTCGGGCCTGACCGAGCTGAACGTAAGTTCCCTTCTCCTTCTCCACCCCGATCAAGGGTTTGATTCTCAAGAGTGAGGCGATGAGGCCCTTCATGTGGCTGATGCGCCCGCCGTGTATCAGGTACCTGAGCTCGTCCAGCGTGTAGATGCTCTCGGTCGCTGCGCTGATCCTCTTGAGCATCTCCAGGATCCGACCTTTCGGCCAGCCGGCCTTCGCCGCTCGTGCGGCAGCCTCCACCTGCCACCCCGAGCTAGCCGACAGCGTCTTGGTATCGATGTGTGTGACGTTCGCCTCCGGGGCGAGCTTCGCCCCAGCCCGGGCTGCGTCGTAGGTCCCACTCAGTCCCGATGACATGTGAATGGAGAGGATATCGCGGTCGCTCTCCGCGATCCTTCTGTAGGTTGCGGCGAAATCACCTGCTGAGGGCTGGGATGTGCTGGGGAAGCTGTCCGTCCCCGCCAGCAGAGCGTAGAACGCCTCCGGCTGAATGTCCAGACCCTCGCGGTAGCTCTTTCCCTCCAGGGTCACAACGAGAGGGACCACGTGAATCCCCAGGTCCTCCAGCTCCTCTGAGGATGAAGCCAGGTCGGTTCCGCTGTCTGTCACAATCTGCATACTTCCTCCTTGGCGAACGATTCCGTTCATTCGTTGCACAATCCAAACGTCAATTCGCTGGCGCGATCTCTTCCGGTCGGATCGCCCCGGCCCAGGTGCAGCGTCTCATCCAGCGCTGTCCCGGTCCTTGGTTGATCCGCTGCGAGGGGAACGTCAGGAGGTGACGTGGGGATCAGGCCCGGTCTGCGCGTTCGCCGTTGGCAAAGGCTGACACGACTCTGCCGACCAGCCCCAACGCGAACGGGGTCAGTATACGTCGAATGGCTTCAAAGCGCAACTTCCGTGAGACGACGTGAGGTGGGTCTGGTTCTTGATGGCTTCGGATCGGCCCTTGCGGCGCCTAGGACGACGCGACCAGCATTCTGCGCGACGGGGCCTCTGGTGCCCGGCGCGTGGCCGGGTAGGCTCGCTAGGCCTATGGCCAATGGAGCACGAGCGCCGTGAACAGAATCGCTGCGTCGATAAGGAGCGCGATCAAGCCTTGGTCACTCAGACCTCGCAGCTTTCCATTCCAGAGTAGGAGTAGCACGGTCGCGGATAACGCAGCCGAGCCGCTGATCAGCGGGCGCCACCAACCCTGTCGGGCGAACAAACCGAAGCCACCAACCGCGAACCCAACGGCAACGATGAGAAACGTGAGGCTCGCCAACCACCTCGTCAGGTCATCGCCCAGGGGCTTCGAGAACGCCCACGATCCGGCTGGCCAATCCATTCCCTCCTGTAGCTCCAGGAGCCTTTGGCTCTGGGCGACATAGAGCAGATGAACCAGCCCGTGCAGCACGAAGAAGACGCCGGTGATAGAGACGATGAACTTCATGTCGGGACACCTCCAGACGTTGATGCTTTCTCACGCATCCACCGACGGCCAAGCCTAGCGCCGGCTCTTCAGGCAGATGCTGGCAGCGTCTTGCTGGACGACGTTCGTTGCCGCTGTCTCACAGTGGCAACAGGAACCAGCGTCCATAGGCGACGGACGCTGCTATGACGAAGAGGATGATGCTGACGAAGACGTGTGGCTCCTCCCGGCAGTTGACGTGCAAGGCGATGGAGACCAGCATCATCCCCCCTAGCACGACCGCGGCGAGCGGCACGAGCCAGCGAGGGACGTTGAACACCGCTGGCGCGACCACGCTCACCGAACTCAAAAGCAAGAGCAGCGCGGTGGCCATCAGGACTGGCCGGGCGACCGGCCCCATCTGCTCGATGCCCTGCTCCATCTCCGCCTGGCCGTGTCGCAGGCCGTGCGTGAAGGCGGCGGAAAGGAGCTTGATGCTCAGGATCGCCTGCAGGACCCAAAGGACGACGTTCACTGATTCTCCTCCGCGTAACTCCCGGCGCTTCTGGTTCCCCGTCGACAGCAACGCATACTGCTTGCTACTCGACGTCTAAGCAGGGTCACTGGTCTCCGTGTCCCGGAGACGCTGATGATCCATATGTTATTGCTGAAGGAACCTAACCGCTCCGTCGATGATCGAACCCTCCCCCATGTCCTTCCCGCCCTGCCTGGGCGCGAACTTGAGGATGCGGTCGGCCAGGCGAGAGAAGGGCAGCGACTGGAGCCATACCCGGCCCGTCCCCTGCAGAGTGGTCAGGAAGATTCCCTCGCCGCCGAAGATCATGGACTTCAGATTCCCCGCCCGCTGGATATCGTAGTCGATGGTCGACTCGAAGGCGACGATACAGCCGGTGTCCACGATGATCCGGCCGTTGTCCAGGCGCTTCTCCACGATCGAGCCTCCGGCGTGGACGAAGACCATGCCATCCCCTCGCAACCGTTGGAGAATGAAGCCCTCGCCGCCGAAGAGGCCGGCCCCGATCTTCTTGTTGAAGGCCACGCTCAGCTCTGTGCCCATGGCGGCGCACAGGAAAGAGTTCTTCTGGCAGATCAGTTCACCGTTGGTGTCTTCCAGGTCGATATCGATGATCTTGCCCGGATAGGGAGCGCCGAAGGCCACGTGCTGCTTGCCGGCAGGCGCGGTGCTGGTGAAGTGGGTCAGGAACAGCGACTCCCCCGTGATTGCCCGCATGCCGGCGCTCATCACGGCGTCCAGGAGGCTGGCCTTCGGCTTCGAGCCATCGCCCATCTTGGTGTCGTAGCCGATCTGGTCGTCCATATACATCATCATCCCCGCCTCCGCGATGACGGTCTCGCCGGGGTCCAACTCGATCTCCACGAACTGGAGATCGTCGCCAAAGACGCTGTAGTCTACCTCGTGTGCTGTCATCATGTTTCTCCTTTCATCTTTCCTCAGGATCGCCATCACGGGCGCACCTCGATGAGTCCCCGGGCACGGTCACGGGCCCCACGATCTGCCGCGATGAAGACTGATGGCGGCCTTCACCCCGACGTCCTGACGCAGCACCGGCGGGGCAGCTGCCCGCACTGAGGATGTGCCCCGGGCCGGTGTCGAGAGGGATTGTATCCGGATGTCGACGGGGGCACAAACGACGGAGGTTATTGGGCCGAGCTTCATTCTCCATCAGATGTCCCTCGGCGTAGTCCACACCAAGCTTGTCACTGATTCTTTTCCATCTCCGCTGGAGCGTGCTATAATCGCCTTGAACGTCCTTTCTAGGTGAGGTGTTCTTGGCCGTTCTCTTGGGCAGCCGCGGCTGTTTCTCGTGGCTGGGACATCCTATGAGGAGGGGGAGAGATGGATAGACGAACCTGGAAGGCAATCGTCGCGCTGTTGGTCTCTGCGGGGTTGACTGGGTGCCTGGGGCAGGGACTGGCGCCGGCGCCGACAGCGACAGCAGAGGTGACGACGGTTGCGTCGCCGATGGGTACGTCTACAGCGGTGCCGACGCTGACGGCTCCCGCGCTAGAGCCGACAGCAACCATCACGCCCATACCACCTACTGTGCCCCCCATGCTCCGGCCGCCGACTACAACCGCGACAGCAATGCCGCCGACCGCGACGGCCTCGGCCACCCCGCTTCCTCCCGCGTCGCCGGTGCCACCCGCCGAGTGGCCGTCCTACGACGATCCCACCGGCCCAACCAGCCTGCTGGCGTCGTACGCCAACGCCATCAACCGAGGGGAGTACGCCCGGGCGTGGGGCTACTGGGAGAACCCGCCCAATCCCTCGTACGAGGACTTCCTGCAGGGGTTCGCCGAGACGGCCTCGGTGCGCCTGGCCGTGCGGCCGCCGACCTGGTACGAGGGCGCCGCCGGCAGCTCGTATGCCCAGGTCGCCACCCTGCTGAGCGCGATCCATCACGACGGCAGCCGGCACAGCTTCGTGGGGTGCTACGTGGCCCGGCGCTCGAACGTGCGAGGGAGCGGCGACGAGCCGGTGTGGTCGCTATACGATGCGACGCTGCAGCCGACGCCGGGGAACGCCACCGACGCCATGCTGCTGGCCGGGGTGTGTGAGTCAGGCCCGCAGGTGCCGTACGATGATCGGTCGGGCGCGGTTCCCATGCTGGCGTCCTACGTCAACGCCATCAACCGCGAGGAGTATGCCCGTGCTTGGGCGACCTGGGAGACGCCACCTGCCGACTCCGTTGAGGCCTTCGCCGAAGGGTTCGCCAACACCGAGTCCGTGATGTTGGTGGTACGCCCGCCGACGTGCTTTGAGGGCGCCGCCGGCAGCACCTACGTGGCCATTCCGACGCTGCTGAGCGCCCTGCACAATGACGGCACGCGGCACAATTTCGTGGGGTGCTACGTCGCCCGCCGGCCCAACCTCGACGGGCCGGGGATGGAGACGGTGTGGTCGATCTACGATGGCACCGTCGAGGCTGCGCCCGGCAACTCAGGCGACGTCAAGCTCCTCGATGGAGCCTGCGCCGCGTGGTGACAGGCTGGAGTGGGGACAACAGCGAATGAAGAAAGGAGCGAATTTGGCAGCGCGGCTGCGGGGCGCCGATGGGACCAGTTCGGTCGACCGGCAGCATCAGAATCCTAGCTGCGGGCGGCTAGGCCGGCGTGTGCCGGAGACCCGCGGCCGGCGTCAGTGGTGTAGAACGGTGCCAGTCGAGGTCACAGACCCCTCGGAGCGAATGGAAGACGGCGCTTGCCTGACATAGCTTCCAGCGGCTAGCGCTGCACCCCTCGCTGGCCTGTGACTCGCGTCGGAAGCGGATGTCCCTACTTGAGCCGTTCGCTGTCTCTCTTGTCGCGAACGCGATCCAGGAACTCGGGCGTGATCTCGCTGATGCCCTCTTCCTCAGCCGCTTTGACACACTCTCGAATGACGCGGCTCAGGAAGACGCGCGGCACCCTAACCAGCTTGGCGCACGCTTCCTCCTGCCATGCGATGTTCGGCTCGATACGCTGCGCGGCGAACTGCACGGCATCGACCGTCACACCCTTCTCCTGAGGGATACCCTCCTTGTAGGGGCGCGCCCCCTTAGTGAACCAGAAGAAGGCATTGTCGCGGAACCCATAGTCGATGGGCAAGCGAGGGACGCCTTTGCCCGCAAAGAGACGGTCGCGCCACCGTTCCTTCATCACGATCTTGTCGACCCGCAGCACGAAACGACACTCCGGGCTCTCGGGGTCGTGTTTTGGAGGATACCGGCGATTCCATGTGCATTCGAAGACCTGGATCGCCTCCTCGACGATCTCCGGGTACTGGATGCCGGGTTCGCGTTCCTCCGCACGCCTTGTCGAGGGCAGCAAGGTGAAGATGCTGTTCTCCATCTTCTCCGCTGTCGTCTCGCCGGGATAGCCTAGCATGACGCAATTGCGGATGTACCGGCGCTTGTCGGGGATGAAGTTGATGGCGCACACGCCAGTGCGCTGGATGTTCAGGCTGGTGTTGCTGTCCTCTCGGGAGATGAGGAGCATCGCATGCTCTCCGGTGACGATGTAAGGAAAGCAGAGGGAGTAGGGGCCGAGGTTCGTCTGCCCCGTCTCCGCCACGGTGCTCATGAGTACGACGGGCATAGGGAAGAAGCTCGACGTCTGGTAGAAGTTGTCCAGAATCCGCACCTCGGCGAAGGTGTCTTTCACCGTGGAATCCTCCTGTGATGATCACTGCTGCGTCGGGAACAAGCGCGCGGCGGATTGGAGGCACGAAGACGACGGACGTAGGAGACAAAGCACCATGTCTGATCGTTCATCGTGGATTTCCCCCGTCCGAGGTCGTCCTGCTCAGATCCTCCGCGATCAGCCGGAACTGCTCCGGCGCCGACTCCAGGTCCTTCACGATATCCGCGGGCAAGACCTCCGGCTCCGGTAAATTCTCCGTCTCCTCCAGGGACTCGTCGCGGATCCAGAAGATGTCGAGGTTCGCCTTGTCGCGCGCGACCAGCTCGTCGTAGTTGTACGGGTGCCATCGCCCGGCTGGCGCTTCCTCCGACTATGTCGCCTCGCGCTCGTGGCGGTACTGCGGATTGTCCCAATCGACGAAACGGACCAGTCGGCGTCGGGCAGCAGAGTATCGATCTCCTCGCTAGGCTTCTGTTCCGGGGTAAGCATCGTCACGGCGACTCTCCTGAGAAGCTATGAACGGGTTGCCGGTCGGCTGGTCGACGAAGCGGCGCTGGAGTGCGCTTTTCCGTCCGCGACCCTGTGACCTCGGCGTAATGCGAGGCCCATTGTAGTCGCTGCGGCTCAGACGTCAAGCTGGGATTCGTCCGTTTCAGACAGGCCGGGTCACAGACCCCTCGGAGCGAGTGGAAGACGGCTCTGGCCCGAGGTAGCGCCCAGGGGCCAGGCCGGCGAGCACCGACAGCCCTTGACCCGCGGCGGCGGCACTTAGGCCTTGGTGAGTCGTCTTTCCATGCGTCTCTCTCGCCGTTCGTTGCTATGATCTTCGCTGACAGGGGTTGCCGTCTACCTGCTTGCCACCGCTCTACCACAGAGGCCGTAGCTCCCGGCGTGGGCCAGTTCGTGGTCGACGAAGTAGAAGTCCTCGCCCCTCGCCACGTAGGGAATCGCGCGCAGCTCGTAGCCGCCGGCGTGGGCCAGCTCGTGGTCAAAGAAGTCGAAGGCCTCTGCTCTCGCGACAAGGGAGAATGGGCGTAGCTTGTAGCCGCCGCTGTAGGCAAACTCGTGGTCGAAGACGTAGAAGTCCTCGCTGCTCAGCACGGTGGGAATTGGGCGCAGCTCGTAGCCGCCGGCGTGGGCCAGCTCGTGGTCGAAGAAGCCGAAGGCCTCTCCTCTCGCAACAAGCGAGAACGGGCGGAGATCGTACCCACCGGCGTAAGCCAACTCGTGGTCGGGGAAGTAGAAGCTGGCACTATTTGGCGTGTCCAAGGCACGCACGTCGGCGTTGAGCGGCAGACACGCTCTCTGTACGCCGCTATCTGCTGCCGGTTGAGCCTCTGCTGCAGAGGTGCCGAACGCCGCCACGCTGAACACCCCTACAAGCATCAATACGGTCAGTGCGATCGATAGGCCTCTGAGCCTGACTGGATAAGTCAACATCGTGAACCTCCTCACATACTAGCCAAAACAACGATCTGGGTGCACAAGGCTGCGGTGGAGATTCGTCTTGGCTATCTTATACCCTTGAACCTAATTGTACCATGTAACGCGTTTCGCCATCGTTTGACAGGTCGTTTCACGGGGGAAGCAAGGAGGATTCTGCGGAGGTTTTCTGGCTGCAAACATCTGGGCGAGGCCGGAGCACGATCTGTCTAGGTCGGCCGCAGATCGATCTCCACCAGCTGCCGTCGTACGCGCAGCCGTGCTAGCGACAGGCGCGGTACGGTCTGAGAGATAAGGTAGAGGTGCATCTGGGGCGGCGGGTAGTCCGCCATCAGGGTAACCGCTGCGTGGATGGCCGGGGACGTGATGGTCTGGTAATCCTCCAGAACCAGGGCGAAATCCTCCGGCACGTCCAGCAGGGCGTTGAGCAGCGCGGTGGTGGCGTCAAGGACGGCGGCCTGTGACCCGGGCATCGGGTGCCGTTTCGGCATGAGCGGGCGTAGGGCCGTGGTCAGGTGGGCTATGAACTGCGTCGGCACGTTGTCGGCCACGGTAAGCGCGCAGCGCGCCCAGGGTGCAGGACGCTCCCCCAGCCACCGACGTAGCGGCTCAGGCGAACCGTCGATGGTGAGGATCAGCGTGAGCGGAACAGTCATACCTCTGTCGAGCTTCTGACGGATCGCGGTTGGTTTCGTGGCCATGCCGTTGCCGAAAGGGGAAAGGGGAGGCCCGAAGCCTCCCCCTGATCAATCAGCGGCTAGCGACCTAGAGCAACAGCAGCGCGCCGATAGCGTAGGGCACCACGACCAGCAGGGCGAGCACCGGGTGCCCGCGGCGGGACTGGTTGCGGGTGTCCCAGTTAAAAAGGTAGATGGAGAGCAGAAACGCCAGGACGCCGCTGCTGACCAGAATAGCGGCCGAAGCAGGTAGGTTGAAGGTTGTCTCCCGGCCATAGGCCCAGCCGCTGAACAGCTCCATGGCGTGAGACGCAGGGAGCAGCGCGGAGAAGGAGCGCACCCTGTCCGGCAGTACGTCCATGGGCACCATCAGCCCACCGATCAGCATCGAGGGGAGGAAGATCAGCTGTGACCAGAGGATAGTGGCCCGCGAGCTCTCGGAGATGACGCTGATCAGCAGGCCAAGGCTGGCGCAGGTAAAGGCGGTGAGCAACGTGACCCCCACGAAGGCGCCGACGTGAACAGGCGTATCCCCGTCGAAGAGGATCGGCGCCGTCAGGGCGATGATAGCCGCGCTGATCAGGGCGTGGAAGGCCGTGGTCAGCCCTGGGATGGCCAGGATGGATGTCGCCGGCACGCTGTTGATCTTGTAGCTGCGGAAGACGCCGGCCTCGCGCGCCTCCACCAGCGGGCTCGGCATGCCCAGCACAGTGCTGGCGACGATGGCGAAGATGACCAGGGCGGGGACCATCGATGCGGTGAAGAGCGGGTTGATGGCCGTCATGATCAGCCCCATCATGGCGTAGAATCCCAAGGGGAACAGGTAGTTGATCAGCAGCAGCGATGGGTTACGCAAGCCGGTCTTGAATTCGTACGTAAAATGTTGGACGAAGGCATTCATGCTGCACCTCCAGAGTTGGTGAGTTCCAGAAAGCGCTCCTCGAGCGACGGGCGCTCAACGCGAAGATCGATCAGTCGATCCTTTTTCTCGTCGAGGTACCTGAGGATGCTGGCGACCGTGGGGCCGGGATCCACGCTGTAGTAGATGACGTATTCTTCGTTGACGACGCGTTGGCGGACGGCCGGGAAGCTCGTGCCGTTGTCCGACAGCACGGAGTGCTCGCTGCGCACCGATACCTTGGTGTACCCGTCGCCGGTGGCTGTGAGCTCGGCCGGAGAGCCCGTGGCGACGATCTGGCCCCGCAGCAGAATGGCCACGCGGTCCGTCATCTTTTCCGCCTCGGCCATGTCGTGGGTGGCCATGATCAGTGTGGTCCCTTCCTTCTGAAGCTCTCGCATCAGCGTGTGGAGCTCGGAACGGGAGCCCACGTCGAGCCCGGCGGTGGGCTCGTCGAGGAAGATGACCGGCGGGCGGTGGGCCATGGCCAGCGCCAAGGCCAGCCGGCGCTGCTGGCCCGTGGAGAGCTTCTCGTACTGCGCCTCCTGCTTCTCCGCCAGCCCCAACCGCTCGATCAGGTCGTAGCGGGGGGCGACGTCGTGATACGCGCAGAAGAAGCGCATCGCCTCGCGAACCGTCATCGTCGCCGGCAGCCCCGAGCTCTGCAACTGGACCCCGACCAGGTTGCGCAGCTTGCCTGTCTCGCGGGCCGGATCGATGCCCAGGATATCCATCGTCCCACTGTCGGGCCGGCGAATCCCCTCGAGGCACTCCAGGATGGTCGTCTTGCCCGCCCCATTAGGGCCGAGCAGGCCGAAGATCTCCCCGCGGCCGACGGCAAAACCGACGTTGTCGACGGCGACGAGGTCACCGTAGGTCTTGCGGAAGTCTGTGACTTGTAGAACTGTCTCCCTCATCATGCCTCCTCTCTGACGGACTGATTGTTACAGCATCAGTATGCCAGAGACGAGGCGCGCTGTCATCGCACGGCCGGGTGATTTGAGGGGTGATCCCGTCGATAGGTGCCTATCTCACACGATCAGGTGATTGGCGCATCTAGCGGTGTGAGCCGGCCGCCCGTGAGCAACTCACCGGGTGGGGCGAGAGCCTGTCGCAAGCGGTCTCGACCGGCGCGCTTCACGATCTTTTCAAGGAAGCGGAGCGACGAGGGATCCCCGAAGGTGCGGGACGATCCAACTGCGGAGGCGGGAGATTCCTCTCTTCACTTCGTTCCGATCGGTATAACGAAGACGCGAGTTTCTCACATCTGGGTGCAGCTAGTTGAAGCGTCCATCACGGCCCCGTCGTCTACTCGGAGGATTGTGGCGTCGCGCGCCACAAGGGGAGCATGACGCAGATGACGCCCACCACGATGGCCAGGTCCGCCACGTTGAAGACGCCCGTCCGTACCACACCAATCCCGAGGTTGAGGAAGTCGGTCACGGCGCTCTGGTTCAGGACACGGTCGATCAGGTTGCCGAGTCCGCCGCCTACCAGCAGGGACGCGCCCCAGATCCCAGGTGGGGTGAGGTCCGGCGTCGTGACGACGTAGACGCTCGCGCCAACCAGCAGCAGAGCACAGAAGACGCCGAAGAAGAGGGTGCGCAACAGGGGCGGGAGCCCAGAGCCCAATCCCATGAACGCCCCCACGTTCTCCCTGTGCGCCAGGCGCAGGACCCCGCCCAGCAGCGAGATCGGCGGACCGGCGTCCAGCCAGGCGCGGGCGAGGGCTTTGGTGAGCTGATCCAGCCCCACCGTTGCACCAGTGACGGCGCAGAAGCATGTCAGGCGACGACGCGTCGTCAACGGGCTACGCCTCCAGCAAGCCCAGCTCCTGCGCGCGCACCACCGCCTCCGTCCGATTGCGAACCGCCAACTTGGCGTAGATGCTCCTCGTGTGGCTCTTGACCGTGTTCAAGGAGATTATCAGCCGCTCCGCGATCTCCGGGTTGGTCAGCCCCCGGGCCAGCTCCTGCAGCACCTCCAGCTCCCGGTCGGTGAGCGGTTCGATCAAGGCCTGCAGGGCCTCGGCCGACGGCTCGGCTCGGGGAGGCCGTTCCTCGGTCGGAGGCACCGGCTCGTTCTCAAATGCGGCCAGCAGCCGGGCGGCGTAGGGTGACGGGCCTC
>Ga0207796_1000388_pt1 | contig 18095 bp, 17 predicted proteins | sample Pon1CUnioCityCA_6_FD_187274 | JGI IMG/M metagenome (GOLD analysis project Ga0207796, IMG submission 187274) | Marine sediment microbial community from Union City, CA, USA - Pond 1C Sediment 1 (SPAdes) | ecosystem: Environmental > Aquatic > Marine > Intertidal zone > Salt pond sediment ...
TGTCCAGCGCGCGCAAGGGTGGGTGGCTGCGGCGTGAGCAGGGGTGGGTGAATCTGGCAGGAGCGGGGGGATGAGGAGGGGCGCGTTGACAGGAGTTGCCGTTCGGGGCAGAATTCTGCCTCAGCCCGGGTCGCAGGGAGCAGGACTTTCCCTGGGCTTAAGCTAGCCCAGTGAGGAGGCAAGATTGTCTCGAGTGAGCAACACAGCCGCGAATCGGGCGTCGATCCGCATTGTCTGGTTTGTCCTCAGCCTGATCGTGCTGTCACTGGCAAGCTGCAGTGGCTTGTTGGAGGATGCGGCGCCGACGCTTGCCGTGGAGCCAACGGAACCGGCCACGGCCACGTTTGCACCCACGGCACCGCCGCCGAGCCCGACACCCACGCTGACTCCGAGTCCCACGTCGACCCCGACAGAGACGCCAACAGAGACGCCGACGGCGACACCGACGCCCCTGCACCCGATGGCGATCGCCTTTATGCGCCAGCAGACATATCCGGGGAGCGATGTCGTTATCGAGGAGACGCTGGCGCCCGGCGCGAACTACGACCGGTACGTCGCGTCCTATCAGTCGGAGGGGCTGAAGATATTGGGGCTGCTCACGGTGCCGCGTGGCGAGCGCCCGGAGACGGGATGGCCCATCATCGTGTTCAACCACGGGTACATCCCGCCCGATCAGTACCGGACCACGGAGCGGTACGTGGCCTACCAGGATGGGTTTGCCCGCAACGGCTACATTACGCTGAAGCCGGACTACCGGGGGCACGGGGACTCGGAGGGCGACGCCTCGCGCGGGTCCCGGGGGCCGGACTACACGGTGGATGTCCTGAACGCGGTGTCCTCTCTGCAGCGGTATCCCGGGGCCGATCCGGAACGGGTGGGCATGTGGGGGCATTCGATGGGTGGCGGCATCACGATGCGGGTGATGGTGGTGACCGATGACATCAAGGCGGGCGTGATCTGGGCCGGGACCGTCGCCACGTACGAGGAGACCTGGGAGGCGCGGCCGCGCTGGGTGAGCGGGCGGGCCGAGCCTACGGCGGGGCCGGACGCTACGCCGGCACCCCCTCCGCGGGAAGGGCTATTTGCCTACGGGACGTTTGATGAGAACCCCGATTTCTGGGCTTCTATCGACCCCAACTCCTATCTGGAGGACCTCTCCGGGCCTATCCAGCTTCATCATGGGACGGTGGATCACTCGGTGCCCGTTGAGTTCTCGGAGAAGCTGTATGAGCGGCTGCAGGAGGCGGGGCAGACGGCCGAGCTGTACGTCTATGAGGGGAACGATCACAATATCTCGGTGAGTTTCGGCACTGCGATGGCGCGCTCCATCGCGTTCTTCGACGAGTATGTGAAGGGGGTGGAGTAGGTACCGGCCTGACGAAGCGGTGCCGGGTGGACGAAATTGCCGTGATGGCGTCGGCGGTGGCGTGTTGATGTTGGGGCTTTTTGTTGTGCCCGGTCTGCTGACCGGGCACTTGGCGTCATGGGGTGGTGAAGCGGGTGGGAGGAAGGGGCTGGTCAGGAGACCAGCCCCATCGTTGTGGGAAGGCCGGGCACATGGTTGGAGCGGTGCCGGTGCTGGGAGGAACGCACTTACCAGGTGCGATGGTCCGTCTCCGCTACCTGGTCGGCTGACCAGGGGGCGGACTCCCCACTCAGCCAGCCCCCCAACTCGCCACCTGGCTGTTACGCCCGTGACCCGCGCCTGGTAGACTAGGTATCAGGTATTAGGAGCTGGGACGCAGATGAGGGGTGATAGCCGGCCAGCCTTGCCTGGACAGAATCGCCAGATGCGGGCCAGGGCCGGGTGTGACAGGTCTGCCAGGGTCGGGCAGGAGTCTCGACCTTTATTTATGGGAAGATGAGTGAGTAGGTGAGAGACAAGCCTATGCGCGTGCTGGTGGCGGATGATCAAGGAAAGGTCCGCTCGGCGATCCGACTCCTGTTGGAGCACGAGCCTGATGTGGAGGTGATGGGAGAGGCCGTGGACGCCACTGGTCTCGGCGACTGGCTGAGGGCCGCGTGTCCCGATGTGGTGTTGCTGGACTGGGAGCTTCCGGGGCTCGGCGAGCAGAGGATGGACACGCTGCGAGCGCTCTGCCCCAGCATGACGATCATCGCCCTCAGCGGGCAGCCGGATGCGCGCCAGGCGGCTCTCGCCGAAGGCGCGGATGGCTTTGTGAGCAAGGGAGATCCGCCCGAGCGCCTGCTGGCCGCCATGGCTGAGTGGGGCGTGCGTCAGACGGCTGATTAGCTCCCGCTTTTTCTTCTTGCCCCGGACCCACGGTTCCGGGCAAGGCCTTCGCAGCCAATCCTCCCGGCAGTGAGAAGAAATTGAGCCTGACCATGTGATCCAGGCAGAGGCTGCCTGGCAGGCGATGATGTGGTTGATTAGTCGCGCAGATGGATGGCCCGTGGGCCGGTCCTCTCCATCGCGACGAGGCACGTCAGGCCCCGGCGAGGTGCGTGTGTTCCCCCACGCTGGAGGCGCAAGGCAGAGGGTGAACGGAACGCTGCGACCCCACCCCGGGTTCAGGAGAAGGTCCCTTAGTCCTCGAGACTCGTCGCACAGCAGTTGAGACGGGCGAGTATCAGTGGCTGGCAAGACACTGGAGTGACCATGAAGGCGTGTGATCCCAACGTGACACCGTGGCACCTCGATGAGGCGGATTTCCCTCGTCGAGGCGATTCGACGGAGAGACTGACGCATCTGCTGCGCTACGCGGTCCTAGCCCCTTCCAGCCACAACACACAGCCCTGGCGCTTCTCGGTGAGCGACGACAAGATCTCCGTGTACGCGGACACGTCGCGCTGGCTCCGGGTCGCCGATGCCGACCGGCGGGAGCTGTACGTAAGCGTCGGTTGTGCCCTGGAGAACTTGCTGGTTGCGGCGGAACACTTCGGCTACGCGCATCGGACCACCTACCTGGCAGCCTCTGAGGACGAGACGCCCGCCGCCCGCGTCGAGTTTGTGACCGATGGTCAGCCGTCCATGTGTCGGCCGGCGGAGCTGTTCGATGCGATCCCCCAGCGCCGCACGAACCACAATCCCTTCGACGGTCGCCCCATCGCCCCGGAGGATATGGAGCGACTTGAGGCAGTGTGCGTGGAGGATGGTGCGCGGCTCCACCTGACGGATGACGTGCAGATCAAGCGTCAGGTCGACCGGATGATGGTCGAGGCGGATGCCGTGCAGTTCGCCGACCCGGCCTGGCGCGAGGAGCTGGGCTACTGGCTGGGCCAGGGCGCCTTCGGCACCCCCTGGTTGATGTCGAAGACATCGCAGTTGGCCGTGACCTACCTGAACTTGGGGAAGGGTACGGGCAAGAAGGACTCCGAACTGCTGATGAGTGCGCCCGTCCTGGGCGTCATCAGCACGGTCGAGGATAGCCACGCGTCGGAGATCAAGGCGGGGCAGGTCTTCGAGCGGGTGGCCTTGACGGCGACGGCCCTTGGCGTGCGGGTCCATCCCATGAGCCAGATCCTGGAGATCGAACCGCTGAAGGCCGACGTCAAGTCGCTCATTCCGGCCCCGGATGTGGTTCCGCAGCACACGTTCCGGCTGGGGTACGCCGAGCCGGAGAAGGACCGCACGCCGAGACGGCCCCTTGCAGAGGTCCTGGTGTGAGCGCGAGCGAGCGGACGGCCTGCGGTCCCTGTGATGGTGCCGATGCCGGCCGACCGGGCGCGCACCGAGGGGGTGCGTCGCCAGGCTCCCAGCGGGGTTGACACGTCCCGGCCACGTGACCGCTCCCACTGCAAGGCGATCTGTTCCTGCGCCACTCTGTTCGTGTCCCCCCTGTCGCAGGCTTGGTCCAACCGAGGTACACGCCCTCCTGGTAGCGAAGGTCCGCGATCCGCCAAGCGCTGCAGACCCGGGCGCCGGCACGAGCCCCGCCTGCGATGCGCAGTGCGGCTCCGGATGGGCACGATCGAGCCCCTAGCCACATGACCAGCCCGGGGACTCCCCAGTCTGGCAGTCTGGAGACTGTCCAATGGGTGGGCGCGGATCCCGCCCGTCTGGCGTAGACTATCACCGTATTGGGCGAGGCCTTCTCAACAAGAGGGAGGAAGAACAATGAACAGCAAAGCCATTCACAGTCGTGTCGATCAGAAGGCGTCGGGGCCGGGCAGCGCCCTCCTGGGGGACCTTCGCTGGCGTCCAGGACGGGACACGGTTGCAGCCCTGATCTCCTACGTTCTGGTCGTGGGAGGCCTGTACTTGGCGTTCCAGGTCTTCACGACGGACAGCGTAGCCGCTAACTTCATTACTTTCGGGCCGGTCACGCTGGCCGGGCTGGGCGTGGCGCTACCGCTGCTCTACACCGTGGTCGTCCGGCGCCGGCCCGTAGCCGATCTGGGCCTCACCGCCAGGGGGCTGGTGCCCAGCCTGATCCTGAGCCTGGTCCTGGGGTGGGACACCTACCGTAACACGCTGGCGACCCTGGACGCAGGCTGGACGCAGGAGGTGGTGCCGCTGGTCGCGATGTCGCTGACCGTGGGTCTGTTCGAGGCGATCTTCTTCCGTGGCTGGCTCCAGATGCGCTTCGAGGAGGCCTTCGGGCTGGTTCCTGGACTCGTATTGGGGGCGCTCTGCTACAGCGCGTACCACGTCGGCTACGGCATGTCATGGGATGAGTTGCTGTTTCTGTTTGGCCTCGGCCTGACGTTCGGTGGCTTCTTCCGTCTGACGAAGAACGTGGCGGTGCTGTGGCCCCTGTACACGCCCATCGGCGGGCTCTACACTAACCTGAGCGAGGGGCTGACGATGCCCTTTGAGGCCACGTACGGGTTCCTGCTGACGCTGGGACTGATGGCGACGGCGATCACGGTAGCGGCCCGGTGGCGGCCGAAGGGGAAGCGGGCACAGGCCGTCAGGGACGCGGCGCGGTCGGTGGGAGGTTCAGCATGAGCGGGAGTGGGTGGTGGATGCACGTCATCTGGGTGTTGGGTGCCGGTGTCGTCGGCTTTGGAATCACCGCGGTGACCGCCGGCTGGCTCAAGCTGAAGCGGGGTTGGGTCGTGTTGATCTATCTGGCGATCGCGGGCGGGTTCCTCTCTGCTTACTTCGCGTGGAGCGGTATTGATCTGATGCAGGTGGTGCGAGAGGGCTGGCTTATGGGGCTCGCTGGCGCGGCGATTGTGGGTCTTCTGATGATCAGGAACGTCGCCTCACAGCCCGCGTCGCCGCGGTCGAAGGGCGTGCAGTTGACGGCCGATATCCTCTGGTGCGGCCTCGTCTACGGCGTGCTGGACGGCCTCTTCCTCTCGGTGATGCCGCTTCTGGGGACCTGGCGAGCGTTCTCCGAGCTGGGCTTGGCGGGGAGCCGGCTGGGCAGCGCGGGAGCCGCCGTGGCGGGCCTGTTGGCCAGCTCCTACGTAACGACCCTGTACCACCTGGGGTACCCCGAGTTCCGGGGTTCGGGGGTCGCGATGCCAGTGCTGGGTAACGCCATCATGAGTCTTGCGTACATCCTGACGCGCAACCCTCTCTCTGCTGTGGTGAGTCACGGCGCGATGCACGTGGCAGCGGTGCTGCACGGGATGGAGGGCACCATCCAGCTTCCGCCGCACTACGGCGGGAGTCTACGGGCGCGGACTGCTTCTGCTGGTGGGTCAGCGGGACAATCGGCTTGAGGGTCCAGTGAGACGTGGAGGAACGACATGATCAGAGTACTCGCGGGCATCTTCATCGCGCTCCACGGACTCGTTCACCTATGGTACGTCGTCCTCAGCCAGCGGCTGGTTGAGTTCCAGGCAGACATGGGCTGGACCGGGGAATCCTGGCTATTGACGCGTCTGCTGGGGGATACCGGGACGCGGTCGGTTGCGGCTGTGGTGTTTGGGCTGGCAGCCGTGGGCTTCTCGGCAGGAGGCGTTGGCATGCTCCTGCGTCAGGGTTGGTCACGGCCGGTGTTGATCGCCTCGGCTGCGTTCTCCGCCCTGATGGTGACTGTGTTCTGGGATGGGCGGCCGGGGATGATCGTGCAAAAGGGGCTGGTCGGGTTGCTCATCGACGGGGCGATCCTGATGGCCCTGCTGGTGCTTGGGTAGCGGCCCCGGCGCGCGGATGGGCACCTGTTCCGGCGGAACGCTTGGCGGGACTAACACGTAGACGACTGCGGTGCGGGCTCCGCAGGCGATTTGCTCAAGGCCATGGCCTGGAGAGCGCGAGAAGGTTGAGTCTGATCCAGTGCGAAGGACGAAGGGACAGTATGGCTAACAACGGAGCTAGCGGAAGCAAGAGAGGTGAGACGGCGATGGCGCGGGGGATGGCCAACAGGCGCCGGTGGCGTCGGTGGAGGCGCATGTGCTGGCGGCTGTGGAGGAGGACGGTGGGCGACGGGCCATCGACGTCTACGCGGCGGCGCCCAGCGCGCTGGAGCTGACGATGTTGGACGCGATCCTCCAGCACGCGATGAAGACGCTGGAGCTGGAGTAGGCCCTGGCGCGGCCTGGTCGGGTGACGAGGTGGCGGACTGGATATCGGACCAGGGGGAAGACCGACCGGATGGCGGGCGCCGACAGCGTGGTGTTCGGGTACGCTATGACTGCGGGTTGACGGGCAGATTCAACGAAGACCTGGTGCCCTGGCAGGCACAGGGTCTTCGGATTAGGTTCACAGATGGAATCAGGGGAGGGATATTGTGATGAAGAGATCAGCGGGCCTGACCGTCAGGGGAGAGCGAGGGCTGGCAGGACGGCTCTTGTTCCTGTTCATCGCCGCAGCCGTGGTTATCACCGGCTGCAGTGCACTCGCAGGAGGACGGACGGCGCCGGAGGAAGCGGAACGTGAGCGCTTCTCGGCGCGCCAAGAGGCCGAGAACGGCGCGGTCGCGGCCTGGAGCGGCTACATAGAGGGGTACGAGCCTGGCAGGGAGGCACAGTTCGACATCACCATCGACAACGGGACGGACGAGGATTGGTCGGGACGGCTATGTCTCCAGCTGATGGAGGGTGACCGCCCCAGCGTGCTTGCCACGCTGGAGCAGCGACCGTTCAACCTGGACCCGGGCCTCGGCTTCTCGGACACGTTGACCGTGGAGATGCCCGAGAGCCTAGACGAGGGAGCCTACGCTCTCTCATTGGTGGTGCGCGGACCCCACGGACCGATGGTCGATCGTGTGACGATCAAGGTCGGCGAGACCGATGAGCGGGGTCAGATATCGTCTCAGAGGGATATGGACGCTGCGCTGGAGGCCTGCCCGGACGTGAGCGGAGCGAAGTCGGAGCCGCAGAACCTGATCACGCTGGCGAAGGAGGATCTGGTCGAGCGCGCGAACGTGAGCTTCGAGGAGATCGTGGTGGAGGACGTGAAGGAGGCGCGGTTTCCTGATGCCAGCCTGGGCGTTCCGGAGCCGGGTAAGACCTATGCGCAGGTCATCACGCCGGGCTGCGTGATTCGACTGACGGCGGAGGGAAAGACGTATGAGTACCACGGCGCCGGCGAGCGCGTGGCGCTGGCGGCGGCGGGCGCCGAGGGCAGCAGCGAAGGGTAGGTACCAGGCTCTGAGCCCGGCGTCAACGTCGGGCTCGGAGCGTTGAAGGTCGAAGTTCCTGGCGCCTGCAATGAACAACGACATTTCTACCCCGTTCTTCGTCCAAAGCGGCGAAGGCGTCGGATCACCTCTCCACGATGTCCTCTTCCTCGGCGTGTATCTCATCCGAAATCCGCGTTTTCTCATCACGTTCACCGCGGGGTAGCGCGCACGCGCGGGTCGTCGGCGATCAAGCCGTCGCGCGTCACGACTGCGTGATCGTGCTGCCCGGCGAGGGGCTGAGGCGACTGCAGTCGCCTCAGCTGGGGAGAGCGGGCTTGTCCCGCTCTCCTCGGCGCTCAGCGGGCGAAACCTGCCCATCTGACCAGGGTGGGGACTGATCGGGTGTGCAGGCCGGATCCCGTCCAGCCGGGTGATGTGCGGAGGACTGCGGCCCCGTACCATGAGTGGTAGATGGTTCAGTCGGACGTTGCACGGGACTAGAGAAGGGTCTCGCAATGGCCGACAAGCACGCCAGGAAGGGGAGAGGGCTGATCTATGTTGACGGAGAACGTGGAGACGCTGCGGGGAGGGAACGCGGTATGATTGCCACAAAGATACTGAGAAAGGACTTCCAGAGGAAGAAGATCATCTCGATTGTGGTGTTCGCCTTTATCCTCCTCTCGGCGCTGCTCGTCGCCAGCGGTACCAACCTGATTATGGACTTGAGCAGCGCCCTCAACGCGCTGATGGCGAAATCGCAGGCGCCGCACTTCGTGCAGATGCACGCCGGGGAGGTCGATCAGGCGGAGATCGACCGCTGGGCGGCGGGGAACAGGCTGGTGGAAGAGCAGCAGACGGTGGAGATGATCACGGTGGACGGCTCCACCCTCTACGTCGGCGACAGCGAGACGGCCGAAGAGAACAGCATCATGGACATCAGCTTCGTCACCCAGAACCGGGACTTCGACTTCCTGCTGGATCTGGACAATCGGGTCATTCACCTCTCGCCCGGGGAAGTGGCCGTGCCCATCTACTATGTGCAGCGGGACGATCTGGAGCTGGGCGACACGGTCAGGATCACGGATGGGGCGTTCGAGAGGATCTTCACCATCGCCGCCTTCGTCCGCGACGCGCAGATGAACCCCTCCATTGTGCACTCCAAGCGCTTTCTGGTGCACGAGGATGACTATGCAGCCCTGCGAGAGCACTTCGCCGAGACGGAGTATCTGATTGAGTTTCGCCTGACGGACGCGGGCCAGATGGACAGGTTCAGCCAGGCCTATCAGTCGTCCGGCTTGCCCAAGAAGGGCACGGCGGTGGACCGGAATCTCTTCAAGACCCTCAACGGCCTAACGGATGGCATCGTGGCCGGGGTGGTGATCGTCCTCAGCCTGTTGCTGATGATCATCGCCATTCTCTGCCTGCGTTTCACCATCATTGCGACCATCGAGGAGGACACCAAGGAGATCGGCGTGATGAAGGCGATCGGCATCGCACGAGGCGATATCAGGCGCATCTATCTGGCCAAGTACGCCGTTATGGGCGTGCTGGCCTCGGTGCTGGGCCATCTGGGCTCGCTCTTTCTCGGTCGCGTTCTCTCCGCCAACATAGGGATCTACCTAGGAGAGGCGTCCAAGGGGCTGCTGCAACACGCCGTGCCTTTCGTGGCGGCCAGCAGCATCGGCCTGATGGTGTTCGTCTCCTGCGCCGTTGTCCTCCGGAGGTTGAGCCAGATCACGCCGGTGGAGGCTCTGCGGTCAGGGACCGTCGGTGAATCAGCGAGGAACATGCCGGCGCTGGCCCTGAAGAAGAGCCGACTGCTGGACGTCAACGTCTTCCTGGGGTTCAGAGACGTCGTTCAGCGGTTCAAGTTGTTTGGGCTGCTTTGCTTCGTCTTCTTCTTCTGTGCCTTCGTCATCATCGTCCCCGTGCACTTCCTGACCACCATTCAGTCGCCCACCTTCATCTCCTACATGGGGATCGGACAGAGCGACATCCGGATCGACCTGCGGCAGTCAGACGATATGGTCGACAGGTTCGAGCGTATGGTGGCCTACCTGGGCGACGATCCCGATGTCGAGCGTTTCTCGCCTCTGGTGACCTCCCAGTTCACGATGATCGGCAGCGATGGGGCCCCCGAGACGATCAGCATCGAGACTGGCGATTTCTCCATCTTCCCCCTGGATTACGTGGCGGGGACGGCGCCGGAGCAGGAGCACGAGATGGCCCTCTCGTCCCTGAACGCCAAGGAGATGGAGAAGGAGGTCGGTGACACGATCACGCTGCTGGTGGCTGGGGACGAACGAGAGATGACGGTCAGCGGTATCTACCAGGATGTGACCAACGGGGGACGGACGGCGAAGGCAGTGCTGCCCCACGAGCCCGACGATGTGCTCTCCTACGCCGTGAGCCTGGATTTGGTGTCCCAGCGTCTCATCGACGAGAAGGTCCGCGAGTACTCCGAGGCCTTCTACCCGGCCCGGGTCACGGATCTGGAGGGCTATCTGGCCCAGACGCTGGGCAACACGATCGAACAGCTCAGGATGGTGACCATGGTGGCCGTCGCGGTCGGTCTGGCCGTGGCCGTGCTCATCACGTCCCTGTTCCTGCGCATGCTCATCAGCAAGGACGCCTCGCAGATCGCCATCATGAGGAGCATGGGGTTCTCCTTGCGGGACGTTCGGGTTCAGTACCTGAGCCGGGCGCTGATCCTGCTGAGTCTGGGCATCGTGCTGGGCACGGTTTTCTCCAATACGCTGGGGCAGCGCCTGGTGAGTGCTCTGTGGGCGCTTATGGGCGCCTCCCAGATCAAGTTCGTCATCGATCTGCTGCAAGCTTATGTCCTGTTGCCGCTTCTCCTGATGCTCGCTGTCTCCGTTACGACGCTGATCAATATGGCCGGCATCAGGGAAACCAACATCGCCGAAATGATTATGGAGTAGGGAGCCGACGACTATGACCATCCTGCTGGAGTCGAAACAGCTCAACAAGCGTTTCGTCCTGGGGAAACAGAACGAGCACCACGTCTTGAAGGACGTGGACCTGCAAATCGAGAGAGGGGAGTTCGTATCGGTGATGGGCCCTTCCGGGTCAGGAAAATCGACCCTCCTGTACAACGTCAGCGGTATGGGCCGCATGACGTCCGGGAGCGTCGTTCTCGACGGACAGGAGCTATCCGATCTTTCGGAGGGGGCACTGTCAGATCTACGCCTGACGGAGATGGGCTTCATCTTTCAGCACATTCATCTGCTGCACAACCTGTCCATCTTCGACAACATCATCCTGCCGGCCTATCTGGCGCGGAACGGCAGCCGGGCAGGGGCTGATCGGCGGGCGGCGGAGCTGATGGAGACGGTTGGCATCGCTGAGCTGGCGGATCACGACGTTACACAGGCTTCCGGAGGGCAGCTGCAGCGCGTGGGCATCTGCCGGGCGCTGATCAACGAGCCTGTCATCGTGTTCGGGGATGAGCCGACAGGCGCCCTGAACTCCAAGGCCGCCGGCGAGATTATGGACCTGCTGGCTGACTTCAACCGCTCTGGGACGACGATCATGCTGGTGACGCACAGCGCCAAGATCGCGGCGCGGACCGAAAGGGTGCTCTTCATGCTGGACGGCAGAATCGTCGCCGAGAGACGGCTGGGCAAGTACACGGGTAACGGCGACATCAGAGCCAGGGAAGAGGGGCTCTCCAGCTGGCTGCTCGATATGGGGTTCTGACGGTATTGTCAGGAGGCGTCACTATGAGTTACGGGGTGTACGTTCTTGTCGGTCTTGTCGTGCTGGGTGTTCTGGTCAACCTGATCTGGCGGCTCGCGTCGCATCGCGAGGAACTGCCCTGCCCGTCGTGGCTGGGCTGGATGGTGGAGCTGGACAACCCGTTCACCCGGGTCAACCATGCCCAGTTCATCGTCGACCATCTGGGGCTGGAGCCGGGCATGACCGTCCTGGATGCCGGCTGCGGTCCGGGTCGGGTCACGGTGCCGCTGGCCCGGGCTGTCGGGCCGGACGGTGACGTGGTGGCCCTCGACGTGCAGGAGGGCATGTTGGCGCGCGCCCACGAGAAGGTGGACGCGGCCGGGCTGGCGAACGTGAGGTACCTGGAGGCCCATCTGGGCGGGGGGAGACTGCCCGCGAATGCCTTTGATCGTGCGGTGCTCGTCAGCGTGCTGGGTGAGATACCGGAGCGGTTGGCCGCTCTGAAAGAGCTCCACCGCGCGCTGAAGCCCGGCGGGCTCCTGTCGATCACCGAGGTTATCTTCGACCCCCACTTTCAGCGCCGGGAGACGGTCGTGTGCGCTGCTGAAGAGGCTGGTTTCAAAGAGAAGACCTTCCTGGGCAAGCGATTGGCCTACACGATGCACGTCGAAAAACCGGCTGACGCGTGAGGCGCAGCCCGGGACGAATGAATCGGGAGGCATCGTCACCGCTGACCGGTGTCCGCGTGCAGCGGCGCGGGCTAAAGGCACGAAGGTGATCTGGAGGAGAGCACGAGATGGTGGAGAGAGGGGTTCGCGCGGCAACACAATTTTCCGTGAAGGACGGCAGACGCTGGAAAGCCCCGGTCTTCACGATCTGGGGAGGACAGGCCCTCTCGATTCTCGGGAGCCAGCTGGTGCAGTTTGCGCTGGTCTGGTACCTCACGGTACAGACGGGTTCAGCGACCGTCCTGGCAACCGCCTCCCTGGTGGGGACGCTGCCACAGGTGATCGTCGGGCCGTTCGTTGGTACGCTGGTGGACCGCTCGAATCGCCGCTGGACCATGCTGCTTGCGGACAGCGTCATCACGCTGGCAACCATCGTGCTGGCCATCCTGTTCGCCCTGGACAGGGTGGCGATCTGGCATGTCTATATGGTGATGCTCGTCCGCTCCCTGGGCGGCAGCTTCCATAGCAGCGCGATGAGCGCCTCGACGTCGTTAATGGTGCCGGTCGAAAACCTGACCCGGGTCCAGGGGGTCAACCAGAGCGATCGCGTCTAGCCCGACTCCCGCAGTTTCGGTCGACCGTCTGTGCCAAGGATCGGGCGGAGACGGACAAGAGCCTTCAGAAGAAGACTATCTCGGGATCTCTGGAGGTCCCGGTGCTCTCATCCTCCGTATGCGACTGCCCTGCCGGTGAACCTGGTCACATGACCAGGGAGAAAGCGACCGATCCAGATAGGCTCAGGACTGCCCGGGTGGCTGTGCCCCTGGGGAGTTGTCTGCGGTATCCTACGTCGGAGCGTCATTGGATTCACACACACGAAGGAGGAACACACGATGAGACCGTTGTACGGTACCTTGAGCCGGGTCGCCAGACCGAAGTGACTGGGCGTCCTCGCTGCACTGTTCGTGATCGCGACGGTGCTCAACGTGGGGAAACCATTCGGGATTGCGCAGCTGAACGAGATCACGGGCGACGCGGGGGTCCTGGACGAGATGTGCTACTCGGCGGACGAAGGGTACGCCGTTCTGGAGGCCCAGGAAACGGACGGGCGCGCGTTCTACAGGCGCCTGCTGCTCAGCACAGAGCTGGTTTTTACCCTGATCTACCGGAGCTTCAACGCCGTCCTGATCGCGTACCTGGTCGGCCGCTGGCTGCCGCCGGCGAGCCCCTGGCGGTACGTTTGCGTGCTCCCGCTGGTGGGGATGGTGGGGGACTACCTGGAGAACGGGCTGGTGCTTGTGATGCTTGGGGCCTTCCCGGAGCAGTTGAACGGGGTGGCGACAATGGCGAGTACGGCGACGGTGATCAAATGGGGATCGAACTACGTGGACTATGCGCTGATGGTGGTCGGCCTGGTGGGCGCGGTGATCCAGGCGATCGCCAAGAGGAGAGGACGATAACAATGAAGCGGATTCTAGTTGCATACGCGACGAACGCGGGTTCCACCGCGGAGGTGGCGCAGGCCGTTGGGAAAGGGCTGGGCAAGGACGGCGCCCAAGTGGCGGTGAGGTGCATCGGGGCAGTGACGACGCTGACGGCCTACGATGCCGTCGTGGTGGGAGCGCCGATGATCTTTGGCTGGCACCGAGAGGCGCGATCCTTCCTCAAGCAACACCAGGAGGACCTGCGCCGCGTGCCGGTGGCCTACTTCATGGTCGCGCTGAGCCTGACGCGGTACGACGAGGACGTGTATGCCGGAGCGTGGATCTATCAGGACGCGAGTTTGGCGAAGGCACCCGGGAATGCCGACAGGCTCAGCTTCCGAGAGCGTTTCACGTCGGTAGCCAACTACGTGGAGCCCGCCCTGGAGAGCGCTCCCAAGGTGAGGCCGGTGAGTGTCGGTTTCTTCAACGGAACGATGGACTACGGCAGCCTCAGCCTCTTCGAACGAGTCTTCGTACAGGTTGCCTTCGGTGCTGAGGAGGGCGACTTCCGCAACTGGGATGCCGTTCAGGCGTGGTCTGAGGACCTGTCCGTCGAACTGATGGACGGGGCCTAGGTCTCCCCACACGGGTGACGAGGTGAGGGAGTCAGCGATGGAGACTGGCTACGGGATCCGTGTGCGGGGCTGTTTGGATGAGACGTGGGAGGCGTGGTTCGCCGGTATGATCATGCCCCACGATGGGAAGGGGAACACCATCGTGCGCGGCGCCCGCGACCAGGCAGCTCTGCAGAGGGTGCTGGAAAGGGTGCGGGATCAGGGCCTCCGCCCCTGTCCGTCGCACGCATCTCGCCGGAGAGTTGAAGAGCGGCCCATGGCGGCACGGGCACACTTCACAGATAGCAGGACGCTCGAGTGCATCAGGAGGAAGGCGTGAAGAGAAAGGTAGTGGTTGTCACTGGCGCCAATCGGGGGATTGGTCATCATCTGGCACGATCCCTGGTTGATGCGGGGCGCTATGCAGTGGCGGGGTTGGACCAGTTCGACGAGAATCTGATGGCACGTGAGGTCCATTCTGACGCCTTGTCGTTCTACCAATGCGATGTGACTGACCGGGCAGCCGTCGAGGCAACGGTGCAGTCTATCGTAGAGACCTGGGGCCGGCTTGACATCCTGGTCAACAACGCCTGTCTCGCAATCTTTGGGCGCTTCGAGGAAAAGGACGTGGAGGAGACGCGGCGAGAATTCGAGGTGAACTACTTCGGCTACGTTCACATGATTAGGAGCGTGCTACCGTACATGAAGGCCCAGGGAGACGGCATTATCCACAACGTCTGTTCTGGCGTGGGCCTGACAGGGTTCCCCGGACTGCATGGATATGCGTCGACGAAAGGGGCGATAGAGGCTCTGACCCGGACGTTGGCGATGGAACTGAAGGTGTATGGCATTCACGTAAGCATCGTCCATCCGCCCTTGACGGCCACCAGGTCTGCCGCACCCCTGGGGGTGCCTGAGGAGATGATGCACGACCCGTCAGAAGTGGGACGCCAGCTGGCAGCGAGGGTCGAGAGCCGCCGGGCCGTCATTACGCCCGGTTTCCAGACAGCCGCAGGGCTAGGTCTCCAGCGACACTTTCCTGGCTTGATGGGCAGACTGCTGGGCAAGATGACCGAACGGGCTCGTGGGAGCGGTTAGGTGTGAGAGAGCGCGCCCCACGACATCTGATCCTCTGTCTTGGCAGCTCCCTCGCTGCCATCAATCCCTGGCGGGTCTGCTTGAGATGTAGGGCAACAACGAGAGAGGTTCGCTATGGACGTTCAAGCTCTGGTGGCTTCGGCCATCAAGCACGGCGTGACGGCAGGTATTGCCGAGTTGAAGAAAACACTTGGGTGTCAATGACAAAGAAGAACGAAAGGAAATCCTCCCTGCACACAGCGTTGGAGTTCCCCTGGTGAGACTCGAAGGACGGACGAGCTGTGGAGGCCGACGGCGATTGGCCGACGTTCGCGGCGACCATGAGGGAGATGCGGCAGCGTTGGTCTGAGTGCGTATCGTGATGTGGCCAATCTCGCCGTCGGTTGCCGGGGGCCCGGCTTCATGGTCAACTCGCCCTGGTCATCTAACCAGGATCGAGACTGCCCGGATGGTGGGCGCGCCGACCGTTCGAGCGTGGTAGAATCTGTCTTGTTAGGCACAAAGTGGCATATGGTAAGCGGACACGATGAGACGGCCGCCCCTTTGGCGGCCACAAGAGGGGAAAACGGGTGACTCAACTGAAGAGACGTAGATCGATGGATGGAATGGGTCGCGCGTCCGGTCAGATGGGGCGGAGTGGCTGGATTGGATCGGTTGCTGTGGGTGGTGCCCAGCCTAATCCTGAGCCTGATCCTGGGACGGGACACCTGCCGCACCACGCTGGCATATGGGATGCCCATCCTCGTTCGAGCTTGCTCGAGGGTAGGGTTAATGGACAGGGCCGAAGGATGGAGACGCCCTTGATACGAACCGACACGAGGAGAGAGTATCGATGAATCCGTCGAACGACATGATGATTCAGACAGACGACCTGGGCAAGGCCTACGGACAGGTCCAGGCCCTCAAAGGGCTGGACCTGCGGGTGCACAGGCACTCGATCTTCGGGTTCCTGGGTCCCAATGGTGCGGGCAAGACGACGACGATGAAGTTGCTTCTGGGCCTGATTCGTCCGACGAACGGCGGCGGCACGGTTTTTGGCCAGGACATCGTTCGGGACAGCATCGCCATCCGCAGTCACATTGGCTACCTGCCCCAGCAGCCCCAGTTCATCCCCACTATGACGGCCCGCGAGACGTTGCGATTGACGGCCAGGTTCTTCTTCACCGGCCCAAAGGAGGCGATCGACGCACGGGTTGAAGAGATGGTAGACCTGGTCGGCCTGCAAGACAAGGCGGACCGCCCGGTGAAGGGGTTTTCCGGCGGCGAGCGCCAGCGCCTGGGCCTGGCGCAGGCCCAGATAAACCACCCTGACTTGCTGATCCTCGATGAGCCGTCGGCTGCCCTCGACCCGATGGGTCGGCTCGCCGTGCTGCGGGTGATGGAGCGGCTGCGCGAGCGGACCACGATCTTCTACTCGACCCACATCCTGGACGATGTGCAGCGGGTGAGCGACACGGTTGCCATCCTGAATCACGGTGAACTGGTGGCCCAGGGGCCCATTGAGCACCTGCTGGCCGGCAGCGACAAACCGGTCTACACGCTGACGCTGTGGGGCAACGTCGAAGCCACACAGTCTCGTATTGCGAACCTACCCTACGTGGCGAGCATCGACGTGGCCTGCAGCAACGGCGCGACATCCTGGCAGGTCAGCGTGACCGAAGAGGCTGCTGCCGAGGAGGGGCTACTGCGCGAGGTCCTGGCCGACGAGGCCGTCACTGTGACCGAATTCCACCGAAAGAAGTACGAACTGGAAGAGATTTTCGCTAGTTTTGTAGAGGGGGACAACAATGGTCGCTAACAGTACATTTGACCGGGTGAAAGAACCAAGTTGGCGGCGGGGGTTCGCCAATCTGTTGGCCAAGGAGAACCGGACGTGGTGGGGAACGCGCCGCTGGTGGGTTCAGGCCGGCCTATGGACAGTCGTCGTCAACGGCCTGATGGCCTTTCTCCTCTTTGCCATGCCGGTGATGCTGCAGCTGAATGAGGATCCGGCCGATGCCGCGAGCTACGACGCCGTCGTGCAGAGTGTAGGGGCTCTGTTCCAGATCGGTACGGTTGCCCTGGCTCTTGGGGCCATCCTGCTATCCCAGGACCAAATCCTGGGCGAGCGGCAGAGCGGTGTGATCGAATGGGTTTTGTCCAAGCCAGTGTCGCGGGCCAGCTACTTCCTGTCCAAACTGGCGGCCGACGCCATGGCCGTGGTTGTTCTTCTCGTGGCTTTGCAGAGTGCCATCGCCTACGGCCTGATCTCACTGGCCAATGGCGGGCTGTTCCCCCTGATTCCTTTCCTGGCCGCGGCTGGTGGCCTGGCTGTGAATACACTTTTCTACCTGGCGCTGACGCTGATGATGAGCGTGCTCACCGATAACCGGGGAACGTTGCTGGGCGTCACCCTGGGGATGCTGTTCGGTGGACTGCTTGTCGGCAGCTTGATGGGCACGTATTCGCTGTTCACGCCCTGGTCGATGACGGCTGCCCTACCAGCCATCGCGCTGCAGACGACCTTGCCGCTGCCCACCTGGTTGCCCCTGTGCGTGACGGTCGCCCTAACGCTGCTCTGCATCGCCGTGGCGCTGTGGAGGTTCAGAACTATGGAGTTCTAGATGTGCTGCTGGCTCGGTCATTCGGCTAGACGCCTGGCCTCTGGTGACGTGGGAGAGCGAGATGCCAAAGGATCGTCCCTGGCAGAGAACCGCGCGCCCAGGCTTCGTGCCGATTCTCTGCGGTCGGGTGTGGCCGGCGTGGTGCGTGGTATTCGCTCTGCCGATGATGGTCGTGCTGCTGATGGTCGACCTGGCGGCAGCTACAGGTCTGCCCTGGCCGCGGGCCGGATGAGGCCGGCACGGGCCCCATGCCGGGGCTGTTGTGACCGCGAGCGCCCTGGTGCATTGGGCGGGCCTCTGAAATCTAATCCGTTGGGTCTAGTGAAGAAAGTTCCCGAAGCCGTCGCTAGCGAGCGTGACTGCGCCCGGGCTCGTAGCGCTGTTTTCAAGGGACACAATCCGTTGGAGGCCCTAATCTTGAGGCGCACTAGATGATCAAGCCAAAGGAGACGCACCCTATGCGTAACGTAATGGCGTTGTTATGGTCGGACTGGAAGATCGGGCCCGC
>Ga0207796_1000389_pt1 | contig 18091 bp, 14 predicted proteins | sample Pon1CUnioCityCA_6_FD_187274 | JGI IMG/M metagenome (GOLD analysis project Ga0207796, IMG submission 187274) | Marine sediment microbial community from Union City, CA, USA - Pond 1C Sediment 1 (SPAdes) | ecosystem: Environmental > Aquatic > Marine > Intertidal zone > Salt pond sediment ...
CCTGGTGCTCAGTAACGTGCTAGAGATGGCATCGGCTGGCGATCAGCATGGGGGCCAAGGTGCACCGTCCGCCGAACCCGAAGAGGACTCGGTGGTGCTGGAAGAGAAGCTGTTGGAAGCTGTCGGACCTGCCCGCCAGGATGAGGCCCTGGAGGTGTTGAAGATTGGGCGGCTGAGCTGGCGCCTGCGCGATGACGACAATGTGCTGGTGGGTCGATTGGAAAGCCAGCTTCTCCGGACCCTGAACCTGGCGGCGAAACGCCTGCGCGCAGCAGGGAGACTTCAACAGGAGGCCCAGGTTACGATACCAGCAGCCCCAATCCTCGTTGCAGCATTACGCGATCCGGCGTCAGGTATGGTCCGGCTACCAGAGCCGGAACCAGAGCAGCAAGGGGCAGTGGTTGGGAGCGGCGAGAGTCCTCGCCAGCTCGTCGGGCAGCCTGCAGCCCCTGGCCTGGCTACGGGACGTGTGCGGGTGGTTCGAAATACTGAAGACCTGGGCCGATTTCAGGCTGGCGAAGTATTGGTGTGCGATGCGATTCAGCCAACGATGACCCATCTGGTCCCGTTGGCCTGCGCGGTAGTCGAGCGGCGGGGCGGCATGCTTATTCACGGGGCCATCATCGCCCGAGAGCTGGGCATTCCGTGTGCCAACGGCATTCCCCATGCCACCGAGTTGCTCCGAGTCGGGGATATCGTGACTGTAGACGGCTACCTGGGCATTGTAACGGTAGGGCCACCCGAGTTCGAGTTGGAGGGTGTATGACACTGTGGTACATGCGCGCCGTCGAAACCGGCAGGGTGCCAGATTGGCTGATCCGGGTCGCCCTCCGAGTTAGCCTGGCGCAAACGTTGAGGCGACGCTACCGGGTCAGTCTGCAGGATCGCGCCGCCGAGAAGCAGGCCCTGATCGAAAAGCTCAGACAGAGCCCCATTGCCATCAGAACTGATGACCCGAACCTGCAGCACTACGAAGTTCCCACCGAGTTTTTCAGGCTGGTGCTGGGCAAATGGATGAAGTACAGCTGTTGCCATTGGGGCGATGGCGTCTCAACGCTCGAGCAGGCTGAGGAGGCAATGCTGGCTCTCACCTGCGAGCGAGCCAGGCTGGAAGACGGGATGGAGGTGTTGGATCTGGGCTGTGGCTGGGGCTCGCTCAGCCTCTGGATCGGAGAGCGCTTTCCCAACTGCCGGGTGCTGGCTGTCTCCAACTCCCGTACGCAGCGTGAGCATATCGAGAATCAGTGTCGCGTGCGCGGGCTTGATAGCGTCTCCGTTCTCACAGCCGATGTCGCCGAGTTCGAGACGGAGCTGCGTTTCGATCGCGTGCTTTCCGTCGAGATGTTCGAGCATATGAAGAACTATGAGCAGTTGATGGCCAAGATCGCCGGCTGGCTGAAGCCCTCGGGGAAGCTTTTCGTGCACATCTTTAGCCACCGCGGGTTCGCGTACGAGTTCGATGCAAGCGATCCCAATGATTGGATGGCCAAGAATTTCTTCACCGGCGGGACGATGCCCTCCGACGATCTGCTGCTCTATTTCCAGCGCGATCTACGCTTGATCGAGCATTGGTGCCTGGACGGAACCCATTACACGCGAACCCTTTGGGCGTGGTTGAATAGGTTGGACAGCAACAACGCTGAGGTACGGCGAATTATGAAGGAGACGTACGGCGCCACAGATTGGAAACGCTGGTACGTCTACTGGCGCCTGTTCTTCCTGGTCTGTGCAGAGGTATGGAATCTGGGACGAGGGCGCGAATACCTGGTCTCACACTATCTTTTTGAAAGGGGCAAAGGAGGATGCTAACATGATGTTCTTGGAAATCCTGCAGATTGTTTTTGCCGTGGGCACGATTGTTACCGGGTTGGTCTCGTTGATCTTGCCCAGGTCTGTACAGGGATTCACCGGTCTGAGTGCTCCGGGTCCGCGTGGCATCACCGAGATCCGCGCCGTACTCGGCGGTGCGTTCATCGGCCTTGGTCTTGCGCCGCTCGTCCTCGGCGTGCAGGCAGCATACCAGATGCTGGGAATCACCTACCTGGTCATCTTTGTGGCGCGCAGCGCAGGCATGGTCCTGGACAGGTCGTTCGAGCAGTCCAATTGGATCAGCCTGGCAGTAGAGATTGTCGCTGGGGTCGTTCTCATCTTGTAGACGACGTACGGACAGCCGCAGAATAGCGCTTGTGCAATGTTGGGAGGCGCCACGGTGCCAATGGAACGACTCTCGAACATAGATACCGCCTGGCTGCGCATGGAAGGTGCCTCCCATCCGATGATGATCACCATGGCCATGACCTTTGGTGCACCTCTCGACCTGGGGCGCCTGAAGGCAACCTTTGACGAGCGATTGCTGCAGTTCCGCCGCTTCAGGCAGCGCGTGATCCAACCCGAACAGCCTCATGCCCGGTACTACTGGCAGAATGATCCTGGTTTTGACCTCGATGTCCACCTGCAAACCGTTTCGCTGCGGTCACCAGGGGATGAGGCTGCGCTCCGGGATCTGATCAGCGAGCTGATGAGCACGCAGCTCGATCTCTCCAGGCCCCTCTGGCAGTTTCACCTGGTCGAGCAGTATGGAGAGGGTTGGGCGTTGGTGGGACGTGTGCACCACTGTCTGGCTGATGGTCCTGCTCTATTGCAAGTGTTGGTCACTATGGCTGAAAGAGCAAGCGGGGATCAGCTTGCTTTTACCGGATCAGCACAGGTGCAAGGACCTCAAGATCGATCTCTGGCGATAGCGTCCCTCGAAGCCACTATCCGGGCTACCGAAGCCATGGCCCGAGAAGGCGCCAAGATCATGCGCAACCCCATGCGCCTGTTCAGCCTGGCCCATCTGGGCAGGGGTAGCACACGCGCCTTGAGCAAGCTGCTGTTGAGGCCTCCAGATCCCAAGACTGCATTCAGGGGCAAACTGGGTACTGAGAAACGGGTTGCCTGGTCCGTGCCAATCCCGCTGAGGGATGTCAGAGCAACTGGGCGCCTCGTGGATGGGACTGTGAACGATGTGATGCTTGCTGCCATCACCGGAGGGCTGCGGCGCTATCTCCAGAGTTGCGGAGAGCGGGTCGACGGACTCTGCATCCGTACAGGGCTTTCGGTGAACCTCCGCTCCCCAGAGGAAGAGATCGGGCTCGGCAACCATGCTGGCGCCTTTCTCGTCTCGCTGCCCATCGGCGTGGCTCACCCACTGGATCGCTTGTCTGAGATAAAGCGAGCTATGGACGCGCTCAAGAGCTCGCCAGAGGGGACCATGGTCTACGGGCTGCTGAATGCCCTGGGCATGGCGCCGGCAGAGATACAGCAAGAATTGGTGGCGAGTTACTGCACCAGGGAAACTGCAATGACAGCCAACGTACCGGGGCCCGCGGAGAGGCTGAATCTGGCTGGCGCACCGCTCGACATGCTGATGTTCTGGGTTCCAGCCTTTGGTGGCGTGGGCTTGAACCTCAACATTGTCAGTTATGCAGGGCAAATCCGGCTGGGCGTTGCCTCAGACAGGGGACTGGTTCCTCACCCGGAGAGGATTATCGATGAGTTCCTGGTCGAGCTCGATGCACTCCGTGCCCTGGCAGACGAACCGGAGGCTGAGTCGGCTGACGGTGCAGTGAGCGAAGATCCGTTTGAGGCGTTGAGCGCCATGCTTGACGACGCTGCGCGAACCTTGGACGAGATACTAGAAGACACCTAGAATAGGCGTGATGTTTCGCTTGCCGTGTTAGCGTCAAAGTGTTTGACCTTGAAGTGCGCTGGTTGGATCTGAGCACGGACGCGGCGAGCATGCGCAGGCTGACCCTGGCGAAAATAAAGAGGTGATCCTGCCGCAAGGCAAGATCACCTCTTATTGGGAAGGAAACAATTTACTTCTTGATGTTGACCTCGGCCTTGCTTCGGCCCAGAACCGCACCGCCAGCAATCAGGGCCAGGCCCGCACCCAGTAGTGCCATCAGCCAGATGCTTGTGGACTCACCGCCAGTTGTTGGCAGAGAGATCGGCACGGCCGTCTCGTAGCTCGCATCCGCGCTTGGTACCGCGATCAGCGCTGGCTCGCCCTCAACCAGGCCCATGGCAAAGATGGTGTATACTGTGCCTTCTTCCAGGGCCACCCCAGGCACGCTCAGGGCCACGGTATCCGTTCCGGCGACGCGAGCTTCCAGATCGTACGTTCCGGCGTCGACGGGCAGATAGTCACCCACACCCTTGAAAGGTACGTTGGAGAACAGTATCGGGCCACCGTTTGCCACCGCGATGTCAACTGCGGGTGCATCCGGCGAGGCGTGCACAAACCGAACGTGGGCCTTGCCCGCTGCAGGGGCGTCGTTGTTGTCAATCAGGACGAGCGGCTCGATGTTCTCCAGCAAGCCCACAGCAACTACGGTGTAGTCGGTATCTGCGGCAAGCTCAAGGTCCGCATCGATCACGATGGGCTCGGTTGCACCCGTGGGGCTGACCTGAACGTTGTAGGTAGCCGGGCTGAGTGCCGCATAGTCGGTGATGCCCTTGAATGGGGCGTCGCTAAAGGCGACTGAGCCATCGACCCATACGTCTACGGAAGGGGCATCGGGCGAAGCGTGTACCACGCGGACCCGGGCCGAGTTATCCTGAGCCATAGCACCAGTTGCCAGGGCCAGACTTAGGACCAGAACTGCCGAAATCACAAATATCCTCTTCATGTTTTCCTCCATTCGCTAAACTAGGTTGATTATCACTATGCCACGAGTATACCACAAATCCCTGGTTTTGTCAAGGTTTTGTAGATAATTCTTATGCCCTTTTAACTTCCCCATCGCTCTATGCTGTCAATATGGCATCTTCATCTTGCCCAGTGGACCATAGACTGCGGTCGCTGCCTGGGTCACTCCTGGCTGGAGAGCGAGCCTCACGAAAAGGTTGGGCAAGGAGCAATCTGCCATGGACAACGGCCGCACGCTGATCTCCATCAAAGACGTGACCAAGGTCTATCGGATGGGGGGGCGTCGACGTGCATGCCTTGCGTGGAGTTAGCCCAGAGGTGCACCCTGGCGAGATGCTGGCCATCGGCGTCTTCTTTGGCCTGTATCCCGCTAATCGCGCTGCGAGGCTTGATCCGATTGACACGTTTCGCTACGAATAGGTCCGAAGCCTAAGCACAGCCGCCAGGCCAGCCTCGCGGCTGCGCTTGTTCACTCCTCCCAGACTTCCAGGGGATTGCCGCTTACAGTCTGCATTGCGCAGGCTACTGGGCCAGATCACCGGCGTCTACGCGCTGCGATAGCCCGAACTCTCCGCATAGAGCTGAGCACATCTGCTTATGTCCTGCGATCAATGTCTGTGCGTTGAGGCGCTGGCCGAAGCCTGGCTCAAACCCTCCAGGTAGATCCGAGCATTGCCGTGTTGCTGTATATCAGTCAGCGCCTTCTGTGAAAATGCCCAGCCGCCTCCGCCCGGTCGCAAGTCCCGCAAAGCCATGGCGAGCCGGAACAGCCCAAGCTTCCAGAAGGGATATGCGTCCTTCCACAACTTTGCGAATTCCTGGTAGAACTCGGCCGGCGGCAGGCGGGTGGGCATCACCGCATGCGCCAGGTCAAACAGCTCATAGTTCGCTGTGGTCAGGCTGTCCTTCGTCTCTGCGAAGAGGGCTGAGCCTGGCAATGGCGTCAGCACACTGAAGAAGGGGAACTTGAGCCCAAGCCGCCGGATATAAGCGCGCAAAGCCTCAAAATCCGCGTGGCTGTCGCCCGGATCTGCGATGAAGGAGGGATTGGGCTCGATACCCGACGATCGTAAGATGGCCAGGGCTTTTTCATTGTTCCTCACCGAGTTGTGCTTGTTGATTGCGTCCAGACCGCTCTGGTCAGGCCTTTCGAAGCCAATAAAGACGTGATCCAGACCTACCTCTTTCCATTGTCGGATCACCTCAGGATGACGTACGATATCATCGCTGCGGGCCTCAAGGCTGTATCGTTTCTCGATGCCCCGCTCCCGAATGAGGTGGGCAATCTCCCCAGCCCGCTCTCCAGTCGTCAGAAAGTTGTCGTCAGTGAACAAGACGTGGGGCTGTTCGAGGGCCGCAACTTCTCTGACCACCCGGTCCGGGCTCTTGTATCGTACCAAGCCCCGGTGGAAGGGCCATACGGAACAGAACCGACAACGATGTGGACAACCGCGTGCGGTCTCTACCAGGGCAATAGGCCGGATAATGATGGCATAGTACTCCTGCCGGCAGGTCGGGTTCAGCACGCGTACAGGATATGGTAGGGCATCCAGATCCTTGAGGAGTGGCCGGTGCCCGGTGAAATGCTGGCCCTGTGATTGGTTGAGCACAAGACCGCGCACACTGTCCAAGTCGCCTTCCACTGCCAAGGTGTCGGCAAGCTCAGACGCGGTTAGCTCCCCTTCCCCTACCACAATGGCGTCCACGGCAGGATGGAAGAAGTCCTCCGGACGCAGTGAAGGGTGATGACCGCCTACAAAAACAGTGGTCCGGGAGTCGGCCGCCTTGGCCGTACTGGCGATCTCAAGAGCGCGATAGATATCTATCGTAAAGGTGGCACTGATGCCAACAAGGTGGGGTTGGAATGCTGCCAGGGTATCGGTCAGGGCATCGGGCTCGAGGCGTAGGTCCAGCAGTGCCACCTCGTGCCGGCTCCACAGCGCGCCGGCGATCATCTCCAGGCCGAGGGGCTCAACCCGGGCCAATTGCTGCAAACCAACGGTGCGGTTTTGGTCGGGCTGTACCAGCAGAACGCGCATAGAATCCTCCCTTCCCTGTGGTGGATTCGAGCTGTCTCTGTAGTCCCGGCCTGAGCAACCCACCGCTATCGCTGTCTCGCAGTCGAAGGTGCCAGTTTCATCCGGCGACGCGCGCTTGTTATCCCGCCTCGGGCCCGCAAGGTCAAAGTACGGCCAATCCTATGCATCCAGAGCGACGAAGCGCTGCCTGCCTCCAATCCAGTATAGCCCAGCATCTTGGGGACGTCAAAAGGGGGGGACTGACCCAGGATGTTGTCTACTCGAGCATCGGTTGGCCAGCCCGACTGATCCAAATGGGTCCTTCACTTTGAGGGATCGGGCCATGACGGATGGGCGATTTGGATCTGAATGCGTGGACTGGCTCGCAAGATGGCGCAAATCAGCCTGTCAGGCTGGCCCCACAGCAAAGATTCATGTGGTGTATCGAGGAAATGTCCCAGGGGGAGAGCTCAGTCTGTTGTGCGCGGCAGGGTCACGGAGAACACAGTTCCAGCTCCGATATCGCTCTCCACCGAGATGGTGCCATCTTCCCGTTCTACTAGTTCCCGCGCAATGGCCAAGCCCAGGCCCGCGCCCGTGCCCGTGCCGCTCCGCGGGGTATCTCCCCGAGAGAACCGCGTGCCCAGGTACTGCAGCGGCTGTGCAATCGGAAAGGCCACCTGCACAATCTGGGATTCGCCTGTGACGCTGGCATTGGCCAGAAAGCTGGCCTGGCGCGCCAGGTCTGAACGAATGCTGTCAAAGGCCTCGCGGCTCGCTACCAGCCTCCGTCTTCTTTTGCAGATAGCTGATGTACACTTCCAGGACATTGTCATAACCGTCAAATCTTTGCGGAGCCTGAGAGGAGCGTGATAGATGCCGCGAACTCGCGCTCGGGCTCACAGCAGCCTGCACTAGTCCTCTTCTATCCCCTCTTCTTTCCCAGTAGGATGGCAACGCATGCAATCCTGAAAAATATTGATGCCCTCGTCGCGGTGCTCGCGTTCGGTCTCCACCTGGTCGTGCTCGTGGCAGTTGTAGCAAGTATAGGCGGACAGGTTCTGCGGGTGGCAGGTCTGGCAAGGGCTCGTGCCTTGCTCGCCGTGGTTAGTGGGTAAGGCGTGTTCCTGGTCGTAGCGGGCGGGTGACCAGCCAAGCATGTCGTCGCACGTCGATGTCAATTGGGCAGTTGAAGGAGCAGATGCCGCACTGCACGCAGCGCAGCGGCTCAGGCACGACCCAGCCGGCAGCCAGGACCTCGTGCCGGGCATCCGGGAGCTTTCGCGCCCGCGGTCTACTCATGTTGGCTCCCTTCGTTCAGTTCGGCCGGCTCCACATGAACGAATGCCAGGTCCACTTCATCCAGTGCCTCGACAGCATCCCGTACGGCGTTGCTGATCGCGTGGGCGGTCCGAAACGGAATCTCGCTATCCACGTCCACGTGAAGCTCTACCCGTACCTGTGGCCCTACATAGTCGGCGATGATCCGGTGTACGCCCAGAACCCCATCCACGTTTTGCGCAGTGGTCTGGATCCGCTCCTGCAGCTCCGGCTCGGCAGCCCGTCCGGTTAGATAGCCGAGATTCTCCATCAAAATGGCCGCTGCATTCCGAAAGATCCAGACCGAAACGGCGAGTCCAGCCAGCGGATCGGCCAGCGGATGGAGCCAGTTGGCAGCCAGCACGCCGGCCAGCGCCGTACCTGAGGAGATCACATCGGTCAAGTTGTCCCGGGCTGAGGCCTGGATCGCCGGGCTGCGGGCCTCAGCCCCCAACCGGCGCACCATCAGGTACATGAGCACTTTTACCAGAGCGCTGCCCACCAGGACGGCTGAGGGCCAGCCCCACGAAAAGGTGTCAGGTTCATTCAGCAGGCTGTCTATACCCCGCCTGACCACCTCCAAACCGGCCAGCCCCATCATCAGGCCGATCAGGACGCTGACAATTGGTTCGATGCGGGAATGTCCCTGCGGATGGCTTTCGTCGGGCGGTTGCTGGCTGCGCCATAGACCCCATGCCATGAACAACGTGTAGACGAGATCCGTTACCGAGTCGACGGATGTGGCCAATAGAGCCGTGCTGCCCGACAGCCAGGCGATAGCCCCTTTGGCCAGAGCCAGTAGGCCGTTGCCAAGTATGGCGACCCAGATGGCGCGTTGGTAGAGATGCAATCGATCTGGATCCATTTGAGCGGGGCGAACGCGGCGAAACGGCTCTGGTGACTGCGCCAGATCGGTACTACCAGTCGAGTCTGTAGCGTCATCTTCCTGTTGGCGGTGCATCATGGACAGTAGTATGCCCGAAAGTCGTCAAGGATGCAAGTGGGCTCTGTCAACCATCCGATAGCTGGTACTCTACCTGGCGATGCTCTGCCACTGGTCGCTGCCAATTTGACACAACTTCTGGAAGGGCATATACTTCAGCCCGTTTAACTTTTAAGAGGGGTGAACTATGCAGGCTGCCGAGCCGGTTGTTGTCAAGCTGCAGGATTGGATAGAAGTATTCATGCGGGGCTCGATGCGCCACTTCCTCTGCTATGCGAGGGAGAGCGGGCTATCTATGTCGCAGTTGGGTGCCCTGCTCCATCTTCATCACGCTGGGAGCAGTGGTGTCACCGACATCGGTGATCACCTGGGTGTGACCAGCGCTGCCGCCAGTCAGATGCTCGATCGCCTGGTGCGGCAGGGGTTGATCCTGCGCCTGGAGGACCCGAGCGACCGGCGCGTCAAGCAGGTCGTGCTCACAGACAAGGGCCTCCAGGTTATCCATGAGACCGCCCGTGCCCGTCAGCGCTGGCTCGTTGACCTGGCAAAGACCATGTCTGGTCCTGAAAAAGCAGCCGTCACTGAGGCCCTGGAGGTCCTGATTGAAAGAGCTAAGCAGCTCAATCAGCCTTTCGGGGCTGATCTGTAGCCTATACACTCGAGGAGCATTTACTATATGCGACGATTAATCAAGTATCTGAAGCCCTATACCCTCCTGATCCTGCTATCCGTGATCCTGCTGTTTGTCCTGGCCAATGCGAACCTGGCGTTGCCAGACTATCTCTCCCGGATCGTAAACGTCGGCATCCAGCAGAATGGCGTAGAGAATGCAGTTGCCGAGGCTGTGCGACAGAGTCAGATGGACAAGCTACTGATCTTTGTAAGTGAGGAGCAGCAGGCGCTGGTGCTGGACAGCTATCTCTTGGTGGAACCCGATTCCGCCGAGGCGGAGCAGTATGTCGAGGAGTACCCGGCTCTGGCCGATGAGCCGGTATACGTCCTCCCGGATGTCGATGAGGCCACGATAACTGAGCTAAACACGATCATGGGCCGGGCCTGGCTGGTGGTTTCCGGAATCGAGCAGATGATGGCCGATCCATCGCAGGCGCCGCCGATGGGGGAAGGTTTCGATTTTGATCCGTCCATGATCCCCGAGGGGATGGACGTTTTTGCCCTGCTGGCACAGATGCCCGCTGCGCAACGCGCCCAGATGAGTGACAGGATCACGGAGGCTTTTGCTGCCCTCGGGGATAGCATGATCAACCAGATGGCGGTGGTCGCGGTCAAGGCCGAGTACGAGGCCCTCGGCATGGACACTGCCGAGCTGCAGAGGGACTATATGCTGCGCACCGGCGGCGTCATGTTGCTAATCTCGCTCCTTGGTGGCGCCGCCACGATCGCCGTTGGCTATCTGGCCGCGAGAACGGCTGCTGGGGCAGCGCGCGATATCCGCAGGGCTGTCTTTGCCAAGGTGGAGAGCTTTTCCAGCGCGGAATTCAGCCAGTTCTCGACGGCCTCCTTGATCACGCGCTCGACCAACGACGTGACCCAGCTGCAGATGGTGATCTTTATGTTCATGCGCATGGTCCTTTTCGCGCCGATCATGGGCATTGGCGCCATTATCAGGGCCATGGACAAGGGACCCGAAATGTGGTGGGTCATTGCCGTCGCCGTGGCGGCGCTCCTCAGCCTGATCGCCGTCGTCTCTGTCATTGCTCTGCCCAAGTTCAGAATCATGCAGAAACTGATCGACAAGCTCAACCTGGTGACCCGTGAGAACTTGTCGGGCATGATGGTGGTCCGGGCCTTTAACAAGCAGGAGGATGAGGCGGCGCGTTTTGACAGGGCCAACCGCGACCTGACTGACACCAGCCTCTTTATTGCCCGGGTGATGGTGACTATGATGCCGGTGATGATGCTGGTGATGAACGGCATATCGCTGCTGATCATCTGGGTAGGCGCGCACCAGGTCGCTGAAGCGAATATGCAGGTAGGTGACATGATGGCTTTCATGCAGTATGCCATGCAGGTTGTCTTTGCCTTCCTGATGATGTCGATGATGTTCATATTCTTGCCCAGGGCGGCTGTATCGGGTGACCGCATCGCAGACGTGCTCGAAACCGAGCTGGCTATCAAGGATCCCAAAGAGCCAAAGCAGTTCACGGAGCCATTCACGGCCGAGATCGAGTTCCGCGACGTCTCTTTCCGCTATCCCGAAGCGCTCGATGATGTGCTGCATGACATAACTTTCACCGCCCGGCCCGGGCAGACCACAGCCCTCATCGGTTCCACGGGCTGCGGCAAGTCCACCGTGGTCAATTTGATCCCGCGCTTTCACGATGTGACAGAGGGCGCGGTCCTGGTGGACGGAGTCGATGTCCGTCAGGTTCTGCAGGCTGAACTGCGCGACAGGATCGGCTATATCCCCCAGCAGGGCATGCTCTTCTCAGGCACCATCGAGAGTAACCTGCTGTACGGTGATCAGAGCGCTCCCCCTGAAACGCTTGTGGAAGCGGCCGAGATCGCCCAGGCCAGCGAGTTCATCTTTGCCAAAGAGGAGGGATTCTCGGCAGAGATTGCCCAGGGTGGCGCGAATGTCTCCGGAGGGCAGAAGCAGCGGTTGGCCATCGCCCGCGCGCTGGTCAAAAAGCCGCCAATCTATATCTTTGACGACAGCTTCTCCGCTTTGGATTTCAAGACGGACTCGGCCCTGCGCAGGGCGCTCAAGCAAAAGACCGGAGATGCCACCGTGCTCATCGTGACACAGCGCGTGGCGACGGTCAAGAACGCCGATCAGATCGTGGTGCTCGACGAAGGACGCGTCGTCGGCGTTGGCACCCATCAGGAATTGATGGAGACCTGCGAGACCTACCAGGAAATTGCCCACTCGCAGTTGAGCAGGGGGGAACTGGCATGAGCGCTCAAGAAAGCAGGACATCACAGAATCGAACGCCTGCCGGTGGCCCCATGGGACGCGGACCCGGGAGGCGCCGGGGTCCGATGGGTAGGGGCCATGGACCCATGGCCATGATGCGCGGCGAAAAGGCTCGCGATTTCAGGGGCACCATGCGCAGGCTGATCCAGTACCTGGGCGCGTACAGGATTCCTATCCTCACCGTGATGTTCTTCGCTGTGGCCTCCACAGTCTTTAACATCATTGGCCCCAAGATCCTGGGCAACGCCACCACCAGGCTCTTTGAAGGTGTCGTGGCGGAGATTTCCGGAACGGGTACCGGCATCGACTTTGACTACATCGGCCGGATCTTGTTGACAACCTTGGCGCTGTATCTTGGATCTTCGCTCTTTAGCTTTATCCAGGGCTGGATCATGTCGCGGATATCCACCGACATTACCTATCGGTTTAGGAAGGATATTGCCGACAAGATCAATCGTATGCCCTTCAAGTACTTTGATACCACCAGCCAGGGCGAGGTGCTCTCGCGCATTACCAACGACGTGGACACCGTTAACCAGACGCTCAACCAAAGCCTTTCGCAGATCGTGACCTCGGTGGTGACTGTGATCGGCGTGCTGGTCATGATGCTGACGATCAGCTGGCAGATGACCCTGGTGGCCCTGTTGATCGTGCCGGTTTCTATGGTGATCATTGCCGTGGTAGTTAACCAGTCTCAGAAGTACTTTAAGCAACAGCAGGACTATCTGGGACACGTCAACGGGCACGTCGAGGAGATGTTCGGCGGGCACCTGGTGATGAAGGCCTTTAACGGGGAAGCAGAGAGTGTGGAGCGCTTTGATGGGCTGAACAATACCCTCTTTAGCTCGGCCTGGAAATCCCAGTTCCTGTCCGGTCTGATGATGCCGATCATGCAGTTCGTCGGCAACCTGGGCTACGTGGCGATCGCCATCATGGGCGGGTACATGGCTGCGCGAAACGCCATCACCGTTGGCGACATCCAGGCCTTTATCCAGTATGTGCGCAACTTTACCCAACCGCTCACCCAGATTGCCAACATCTCCAACATCTTTCAGCAGACCGCGGCGGCAGCCGAGCGCGTGTTCGAGTTCCTGGATGAGGAGGAAGAAATCCCCGATGTGGCTGATCCCTATCTGCCGGACAGGATAGAGGGGCATGTCGAGTTCCAGAACGTGCGTTTTGGCTACAGCGAGGACAATGAGATCATCCACGATTTCTCCGCCGACGTCAAACCGGGGCAGCGGATCGCTATCGTGGGCCCGACCGGCGCCGGCAAGACGACCATGGTCAAATTGCTCATGCGCTTCTATGATGTAGATAGTGGCGCCATACTGGTAGATGGTCACAATATCAAGGAGTTCAGGCGCGAGGATCTCCGTTGCATGTTCGGTATGGTCCTGCAGGATACCTGGCTTTACAACGATACGATCATGGAGAACATACGCTATGGGTGGTCTGGGGCCAGCGACGATGATGTCGTTGCCGCGGCCAGAGCCGCCCGCGTCGATCACTTTGTTCGCACCCTGCCCGAGGGTTACGATCTGGTGCTCAACGAGGAGGTGACCAATATCTCCCAGGGGCAGAAACAGCTCCTGACCATCGCCCGCGCCATCCTGATCGATCCCAAGATGCTGATCCTGGACGAGGCGACCAGCTCGGTCGACACCCGAACCGAAGTACTGATCCAGGAGGCTATGTACGAGCTGATGAAGGACCGCACCAGCTTTATCATCGCTCACCGGTTGTCCACCATCCGCAATGCCGATCTGATTCTGGTAATGGACGAGGGCGATATCGTCGAACAGGGCAAACACGAGGAATTGCTGGCGCGCGACGGCTTTTACGCCGAGTTGTACAACAGCCAGTTTGAGTACGCCGAGGCCAACGGAGTCCTGGAGGCCGGTTAGTCGTATGCCTGGCTGATGCAGGTGCAGACCGCTACTAAATCGAACAGTTCTATCAGGGACGCAGTATCATCCTGCGTCCTTGGCATGTAGGAGACCCCATAGGGGGGAGCGTGCGCCTGGCTGCGTTTCCTTGGTCGGCTGAACGAGCGCCCTACGCAGTGCGTTACTTTGATTGGGGGGAGAGAGCCGATCGTTGCTGCTTCCATCTTTCATATGCACTTGCCGCCGCGTGCAACGCCTGGGCTGCTGGCAGCGTGTGCCGGGAGAAAGGGTAACTCTTGAAAAGGCTTCTGCTGGGTCTCTTGTGCTGTGCCTCACTCATAGCTGCATGTGGAACGCCGGAGCCAACACCTATCGCTTCCCACTTGGTAGACACCCCGGATCCAACGGCCACAGCTACGCCTGTTCCACCCACACCAACGTTAGTACCTCCTACCGCAACCACTGCTCTCACAGAGACCACGGTTCCCCTTTCCACTGATACGGCAACTCCCATGCCGAGCGACACGCCAACTCCGGTCCCCACCCGCACCGGCAGTGTTGGTGTCGATGCCCTCACCGCAGTCCAGACTGCAACCGTACCTGTATTCGAGCCTGCAGAGTGCCAGTTCACAAAGCCGCGCGGCTACGAGATCAAGTGTGGCTACCTGGCTGTTCCTGAGGATCGAAGCCAGCCAACAGGCCAGCAGATTCGGCTGCACATCGCCATTTTCCCGAGCACCAGCGAAGATCCTGAGCCCGATCCTGTCGTTCACCTAGTTGGGGGCCCAGGAGGCTCTCTCTTGGATGATGCAGCCGCGTACATGAGTCGAGGCGGGAGCGAAATTCTCAGGAAGCGCGACTATATCATGTTCAACCAGCGCGGCACGCATTATGCAGAGCCGTTTCTTGCCTGTCCGGGCCGTACCGAGTTTCAGTGGGAGCTTGCCGCGCAGGAGTTGGCACTTGAAGAGCGGAACCAGGCAGAGGTCGAGTTTCTGCTGGACTGCCAGGACGACTTGCTCTCCCAGGGAATCAACCTCTCCGCGTACAATAGCGCGGAAAATGCTGCCGACGTCAATGACCTGCGCGTTGCCCTTGGCTACGAGCAGATCAACCTGTATGGAATCTCCTACGGGTCGCGCCTGGCCCTGACCGTGATGCGCGATCATCCCCAGGGAATTCGTAGCGCCATCCTGGATGGTGTGCTCCCGCCGCAGGCGAATCTGAACCAAGACATTGCGATGAATGCATATCGCGCCCTGAATACTGTTTTCGAGGATTGTGAGGCCGATGCTGTCTGCAGTCAGGCGCACCCTGACCTCGAATCGACCTTCCACCAGGTCGTTGACAAGCTCAATGCCAACCCGGTAACGATCCAGCTCGACGAGGGCTCGGTGACCGTCGACGGCTATGTCTTTGTAGATACCATTTTCCAACTGCTCTACTCCCCCACCTCCATTCCCTGGGTCCCGTACATCATTGATGAGGCTAGCCAAGGTTCGTACCCCGAGTCATCGATATTCGCGGTGCCCGATAGAACCACCAGGGCACCCGGTATGCGCTACTCCGTCTGGTGTCGCGAGGAGGCAGCCTTCGAGTCCAGGGACGAAGCCTTTGCACTTGCCGCAGAACTCCCCACTGTGTATGGTGAATTCTTCGCAGGCGCCTTTGATTGGGATGTCTGCGCCTCGTGGGAGGCCGGCATCGCAGACCCCATCGAAAATGAGGCAGTTGTTAGCGACATCCCGGCACTGGTGCTGTCCGGACGCTACGACCCTGTAACCCCACCTGCTTGGGGTAGGATGGCTGCCGAAACGCTGCATAACGGCTTTGACTACGAGCTCTCGATCAGTGCCCATGGTGCCATGCGCTCAAACTCATGCGCACTCGAGATCGGGCTGCAGTTTCTTGACGATCCGACCACCGAACCCGATGTGTCCTGCTTGGATGAGCTTGGCAGCCTGGAATTCCGCTAGCCAGCAAGTGTTGACTGTCTATATACGTTTGCTACCATAGCCCCCATTGATCGCAGGGCCCGCGCAGCTTGTAATTTCGACGCGTGTCTCCCTTGCTGCCCTTCTTCTACGGATCCGTGCGAGCAAATAGTGCGCTTGCCCGGTCCACTCTCTAATGGTAGAATGACTGTATCAAGTCCTGCAGTTCCTGTGGAGGTGCACAAGCATGCGACTGGGCGACACCAGACTCCACCTGGTCTCTGACGGAGAGTACTGGATAGACGGCGCCGGGATGTTTGGCCTGATGCCCAGAACAGAGTGGCAAGAGCTCGCCGAGCCGGATGAGCAGAATCGCATCCGCATCGAACTACACTGTCTGCTCATCCAGACGGGCGAGCACACGATCCTGGTCGATACTGGTTACGGTGACAAGCTCTCCGAGCAGGAGCGCGGCTTTATGTGCCTTGAAGGAGACCGCCGCTTGATCGGCAGTCTGGCTGCGGTGGGCGTGGCGCCCGAGCACGTCGACATGGTGATCAACACTCACCTGCACGGCGACCACTGTGGGGGCAATACCTGCTACGACGGGGACGGCAATCTGGTGCCTACCTTCCCTAACGCTGACTACTATGTGCAGCGCCTCGAGTTGGCGGACGCGTCTTTTCCCGACGAGCGGACCAGCGGCACCTACCATCGTGAGAACTGGGAACCGCTGCAACGAGCCGCGCGGCTGCGCGTGCTGTGGGGCGATGCCCGGCTGACCGGCGAGGTGCGGGTGATGGTGACGCCCGGACACACGCCAGCACATCAGAGCGTGGTTATCGAAAGTCGGGGGGAGGCAGCCGTATTTCTAGCTGATACGGCGCATTGGCCGCTGCACATGGAGAGGCTCGAGGTCCTGACGGCCTATGATGCGCAGCCGTTGGTGACCCTGGAGACCAAGCGTCGCCTGGCCCGATGGGCCGTTGAGAGCAGGCCGCTATTGATCTTCAACCACCACCCGGACGGCGTAGCTGGCTACCTGCATGCGATGGACCGGCCCGATCGATTCCGCCTGGAGCGGGTGACGTGGTAGCCAGCTTTGGGAGCGGGGATCCTTGGGCGTGGGACTAGAGGGGCGGCGCATTCAGCTGGGCAAGGGCGAGCCATGGGCGCTGGCTGCGGCATCCGGCTACGCGCTATACCAGGTCTTTCTCGGCGCCGCGATGCAGGGCGAGGTTCACAATATTGTGGGAGTCACCGTGCAAGCGATCCCCGTCTTGGTATTTGCGACGGCGATGGGATGGGTCATCCACCGCAGCGGCAAGCAGACGACCTCGCCCTTTGGTGACTGGCGCCTGATCGGCGCGCTGGTGTGCAACGGCCTGCTGCTTTTCGTGGTTGCCACCCCGCTGCTGTTCGAGTCGCTGCGACAGGGCGGCGTGCTGATCGCCAGCCCGGTTTCGGGCACCCAAGTGCTCTTTGCCGCCCTCCTGGCAGCACTCCTGCTGAGGGAGCCCTTTACGCGCATCATGGCGCTGGGCATGGTGCTCAGTGTGGCGGGCATCGTGGTGCTGGCTGCAGGACAGAGTGGTGTTGAGCTGCCGTCAACATGGTGGCTGGCGGTGCCCTATGCCTTGGGGACCGCGCTCTGCTGGGCGCTGGCGGGCGTTCTGATGACCTACACCATGCGCCGCGGTGTGGACCCGTACCAGGCGGTGGCTATTCCGACCGTGGTGGGTGTCATAGCTCTCAATGGCTATGCGTTGGTTTCGGGCCAGTTGGGCCTGTATGGCGGCACCTCGGCCTCGATCCTGGCGACCCTGCTGGTTGCCGGAGTGTTTAGCGCTGCGGCCTTGGTTAGCTTGACGCTGGCTTTGAACTTGACCACCGTCGCGAGTGCAACCACACTGAACTCACTGCAGGTGGCGATAGGTCCTGTGCTCGCCTGGCTCTTCCTGGGCGAGCACCTGAATGTGTTGGCGGCGGTCGGGATCCTGACGATCTTGACTGGGGTGATCATCGTGCAGAGGGGCAGAGTTGCGACTCGGCAGGGCTGAGCGGGCAGAGGAGAGAGGCGGGACAACCGTGAGTCTGGTGATCGGCGTCGACGTGGGGAGCAGCGAGGCCAAGGCCGGCCTATTTGACGGGCAGGGCAGCCTGCTGCGGCTGGCTCGCTCCGGCTATCCTATGATCACCGCTGGTGAGACCGGGCGCGCAGAGCAGGATCCAGAATCTTGGTGGGTAGCGGTCTGTCAGACCCTGCACCAAGTTGTGGAGGGCATCTCGCCCCATGAGCTGGCGGCGCTGTGCGTGCAAGGGCAGGGGCCCAGTGTGGTCATGGCTGACGGTGATGGCA
>Ga0207796_1000390_pt1 | contig 18087 bp, 17 predicted proteins | sample Pon1CUnioCityCA_6_FD_187274 | JGI IMG/M metagenome (GOLD analysis project Ga0207796, IMG submission 187274) | Marine sediment microbial community from Union City, CA, USA - Pond 1C Sediment 1 (SPAdes) | ecosystem: Environmental > Aquatic > Marine > Intertidal zone > Salt pond sediment ...
TGATGAAGAGCGGGTAGTCGGCCCCCACGCGGTCCCGGATTGCCCGGCAGACGGCCCGGAGAAACCGGGTGCGGCTCTCCATAGACTCGGCGGATCCGGCGGCCGGTTCGGCTCCCCAGTCGTCGGTGCGTCGGTTTGTGTAGGGAGAGAGAAACTGGCTGATCAGATAGCCGTGGGCGCCGTGGATCTGGACGGCGTCAAATCCGGCCTCCTGTGCGCGCCGGGCAGCGTCGGCGTAGGCCTGAATGAGGGTTTCGATCTCCTGGGACGTCATGGCCCGAGGGCGCTGCCGCAAGAAGGGGGCATCGATGGCTGAAGGGGCGATGGTCTGGCTCACGGTGCGGCGGCTACACTGCATGCCGCCGTGGTTGATCTGCGCCGCGATCCGGCCGCCGGCCTGGTGGACGGCCTCGGCGAGGGCGGCCAGGTCGGGGACGAGCGCATCGCTGTGGATCCCCGTCATCTCCGGGTGCGCCTTTCCCGAGGGGTGGACGTACATGTGTCCGCTGATGATCAGGCCAACGCCGCCCAGGGCGAGATCTCGATAGAGGCGGCGCAGCTCCGGGCGAGGACGGCCGTCGGCGTCTGCCATACGCTCCGCGGTGGCGGAGCGTATGAAGCGATTGGGCAGCTCCAGGGTGCCGATGCGTGCTGGCTGGAAGAGGGTGGTCATTTGTTTGCTCCTTCAAGGGGTTTGAGCGTCATGCGGCGAAAGGGTTCGGCGTACTGGCACCCGGCTTCCCTGCCGGCCGCGGCCAATCGTTCACGGACCCGGGGCTCGGGGTCCCAGTCGCCCAGCTGGCTCCTGTGCTGGCGGAGGGCTTCGATCTTGAGGTGTATGGTCGCGCTCACGTCTACATAGCAGTTGGGGTCTTCCCGGGTGGTGATGTAGACATAGTTGACTTTGTGCCCGCTCAATCCCTGGGCCAGGAGGTCGGGGTAGAGCAGATTCATCTCGGCAGCGGGGAAGACGGCCTCGACGGCAATCTCAGCGGCCGCTCGATGGTCAGGGTGATTGATGTACGTATCTCCGGAGAAGTACCTTCGGGGATCGCCGCAGACGACGGCCTGGGGCCTATGCTGGCGGATCAAGCGCACGACCTGCTTCCGTATGGCCAGGGTGGGCTTCAGGAGGCCGTCCTTTCGGCCCAGGAAGATGCAGCCCGCTGCGCCCACGACCCGGGCTGCTGCCTCCTGCTCCGACCGGCGTACGGCGGCCAGCTTCTCCCTGGTCATACCGGGTTGGTGACTGCCCGCACTTCCGTCTGTGAGGATGACGTACCAGATGTTGCTGCCATCGCGAGCCCATCTGGCCGCCGTCGCCGCCGCGGAGAAGTCGACATCGTCGGGGTGGGCGTAGATGAACATCGCTCGGGCTGGAGTCCAGGTATCGATGCGGTTGGGATTGTCAGGTATCACGTTGGGTCTGTCCTGTGTATGCGTTGGCACCCTTCGACTGGGCTCAGGGCAGGCTGTTAGAATGTTGGCACGTTGGAACGTTAGAACGTTGGCACGTGCGAAGATCTTGAGGGCTTTGACGCGGAACCTCCTACCTGGAACCTTTAGCCTGCCACCCGCTTGTTGCGGGTTCGCATGTCCTTCGTGCCGCCCAGGCGGCCGAATGAGAGGCGGTGGAGGATGTAATCCCAGGTGTTACCCATGAGGTTGCCGACGCGGATCATCCGCAGGACGATCTCGATTCTCTCCACGGTTTCCTCTCCGTACCGGTCGACGACAGTGGCCCTGGCGGCCGGGTCTGGCTGACCGTCTGTCTCGGCCCAGTGTTGCGCGTAGAAGAGGGCGGGGATCTCCTCGGACGGGCTGCCCTCGAACGCCTGCTCGCCGAGCATCTCGATCTCCTGGGGAGAGATGCCCTCGGAGAGGGCCTGACGGGCGTGGGCGTAGGAGCAGTAGCGGCAGCCGTTGACGGCGGTGACGGTGAGCATGAGGCGCTCACGGAAGGCAGGATCGAGGGCCCCGCGCATGGTGGCGCGGAGGGTGTCGCGGTGTGACATGATGACGCGCATGTCCGTCAACATGTCGCCGAGGCTGGAATAGGTGCGACGTCTGAATTCATTCATAGGCAAAGGTGTAGAGCTTGGACCGGCCCTGGCGGCCGATCTCGGTTATGACGTCCATTTTGCGCAGGCAGTATGCCATCTTCTGCGCCAGAGAACGGGAGCCATCCATGGCCCGGGCCAGATCGGCGGTGGTGAAGCGGTCGGGCAAGCCCGGCGGGACTGTGGTCGCCAGGTCGCCCGGCTGCTTGAAGAGGTGGCTGTGCACCACGTCGAGGAGGCGGCGCTCGATGGTGACCCAGCCGTGCTGGCGCCAGCCGCGCCGGGGATCATAGCGGCGTAGCTCCTCCTCCTGGGTGAGGACGACCTCAAGAGAGAACGTATCCTGGCAGAGGAGCTCGGGGAAGCTGACCAGTTCCTTGAAGACTTCCTCCACGCGTCCTCGCTTCGGCGATTTTCGTCGCCTGGTATTGCCGCCTTCTCGCTTCGGCAGCTTGAGGAGCCACTTCTCGCGGGCGATGGGGTAGACCAGGCGCACGGGGTGATGGGCTGCCAGGCGGGCCATTTTCTCCTTCACGGCGGAGAAGTTGCCGGTCTGGATCTCCAGCAGGAGACCGTCCCGCACAACGTCGATGACGAAGCCATCGACGTTGACCTCGACGGCGGCATCCCGGGATGCGTAGCGTCTCTTGAGCGCTGCGTGAAGAGGCTGCTCGTTGAGACAGCCGATATTGGTTGGTCTACTGTGACAAGGAGACGGCATGTTCGTCTTCTCCGGCTGGTTTCTATGGTTCGCCTGAGTGTAGCACAGGGCGCGGGGGATGCAAATGGCTCGGCTGCGCCGAGCCTGGCAGAATCCGGCTGACGCGTACGGCGTATCAGCCCGGCGGATTCTGCTGGGTGGGCCCGGGGGGCGACGAGTGCATCGGCGTTCACACGACAGATCCCTCGACTGCGCTCAGGATGACGAGACGTTTCAGTGGTTCAGCCGTCCCCATGCTGTGCCGGGAAGGCTGGTCGCTTCGTACACAGCCGGGCTGTGTGCCAGAGCTTGGATGATGGTGATGCCGGATCCGCACCGCGATCCAGCGGGATCGTCGGCTGTGCAAAGCCGACCTACATGGCTACATTGACTGGGCTCAGGGCGGGCTGTTAGAGCGTTAGAAGGTTGGCACGTTTGAACGTTGGCAGGTTCACACGTTTGAACGTTAGAAGGTTGGCACGTTACGAGGGTAGCAGGTGTAGGGCGGGTTTCCATACCCGCTTGGGTGGTCGAGCGAAGCTGGGCTCGGTGTTCTCCGCGCGTCGTAAACGACAGATCCCTCGACTACGCTCGGGATGACGAGACGTTTCAGCCGTTCCTATGGTCCGTCCAGAGCCGCATCATGACGGGAGATAGGGGCGGGGGGTCTTGACAGGCATGGGCCCCAGAGTACAATGTCGACACAAGCGCTAAGCCAGAAGAGCCTCTTCGATTCGGCTCTCCGCGCTTTCACGGTCTGTCCAAGCACCAGGAGGTCCCATGGTCCACGATGACGATTTCTTGTTTCGAGGTGAGCTTTCTGAGGTCGATCCGCCGGTCGCCCATCTCATCGATCTGGAGAAGGAGCGCCAGGCGCGGAAGCTGATCATGATTCCGTCGGAGAGCAGCTCCCCCCGGGCGGTGCGGGAGGCGCTGGCGTCGGCGTTGATGAACATCTATGCCGAGGGGTACCCGAATCCAGAGATGCGGTGGTTGAATGAGGAGGAGATCCTCGACTACGAGCATCACCTGGCCTACTACCGCCGCTACGGGGATCGGCGGTACTACCGCGGCGTGGAGTACGCGGATGTGATCGAGTCGCTGGCGCGGAGGCGCTGCGCCGAGGCGTTCGCCACCGACTCGATCTCGGCCGACCAGATCTACGTCAACGTCCAGCCCCTGTCCGGGGCGCCGGCGAACCTGGCGATCCAGCAGGCGCTGCTGGAGCCGGGCGACACGCTCATGGGTCTCGCGCTGGTGGATGGTGGGCACCTGACGCACGGCAGCCCGGTCAACATCTCCGGTCGGCTTTACAACGCCGTCTCCTACACGGTGAATGAGCGGACGGAGCTCCTGGACTACGACGAGATCGAGCGCCTGGCCCGGAAGCATCGTCCCAAGCTGATCATCGCCGGCTACACGTCGTATCCGCGCCAGCCGAACTGGGCCAAGTTTCGGGAGATCGCGGATCGCGTGGGCGCTTACCTTCTCGCGGACATCGCCCACGTGGCGGGGATGGTCGTGGCCGGGGCGTACGCCACGCCCATCGGGTTTGCGGACGTGGTGAGCTTCACGACGCATAAGACGCTGGGCGGGCCGCGGGGCGCTTGCGTGCTGACCACGGACCCAGACCTGGCGCAGCGGATCGATCACGCTGTCTTCCCCGGCGTGCAGGGCGGTCCCCACGTCAACAAGTTCGCGGCGATGGCCACGGCGTTCCATCTGGCGCAGACGGAATCGTTCCACGCGCTGCAGCACCAGACCGTAGCCAACGCGCGGGCCCTGGCGAAGGCCCTGAGCGCGCGGGGACTGCGCGTACCGTGCGGGGGGACGGATACGCATCTGCTGCTGCTCGACTGTAAGACGGTGCGGGGGGAGGACGACGTGCCGCTCATGGGCGGCGTGACCGCGACAATCCTCGACCTGATCGGCATCGTGGTGAACAAGAACACGATCCCCGGCGACAGATCGGGGGGCCACCCGAGCGGCATCCGGCTGGGGACACCGTGGGTCACGCAGCGAGGCCTGCGCGAGCCGGAGATGGAGAAGATTGGGTCCGTGGTAGCCCGGGCGATGGAGGCGATGCGGCCGTTCAAGTATGAACACGTCGGGGGGCCGGCGTACCGCGCAAAGATCCCCTTTGAGGTGCTGGAGGCACTCCGCCTGGAGGTGGCTGAGCTGGCGGATGAGGCGGGGATCGACTTCGAGTTGCCCTGCAGCGGCTATCCGCACCACTGCCTGGTGCCCGAGCTGCGCGAGCGCGAGGGGCGGGTCGGCCTGGTGGAGATCGAGGGCAATTCCGCTGCGTCCTTTGTGGAGAAGATCACGCCCACCGATGTTGACGACCTGGGGCAGGACGAATGGCGCGAGGTTCCGATTCTGGATCGGAACGGGGAGATCCTGAGCCCGGTGCTCATCCAACGGTCGGGTTTCGGCTTTAGCCGCTACCGGCTCATTGCGCCAGCCGATCGGGTGCAGCCGGTGGTCGCGTGGCTGCGGCACCTGTCCGACGGGTTTGTTTTATTTGACGAGGCGCGTGTGGAGGCGAAGCTGCCAGGCCCGGTCGTGGTGCGGGATCTGGGGGGGGCTGATGAGGTGTTGGACGATCGCTGGCCCGGTGGCTGGTCAGGAGACCAGCCACAACGGGGGTCAGGAGACCAGCCACAACGGGGGTCAGGAGACCAGCCACAACAGTCGAAGGGTGCCTCGGGCGGGAGCGACCTGGGGCCGGGCGACGACGCCCCGGGGGATGCGCCTGAGCCAGGCCAGGCAGATCTGACCCCCTCGGTCTCCCACAAGCCGTACTTCATCGGGCTGTCAGCGCCGGGCTACGAAGATCCGGAAGGGGACGCGTTGCCCCGGTTCGCCTGGTCGTCCTTTGAGGAACATGCGTCGCCCGATTCCCTGCGGAGCACGGTGCTTCACGACTGGCACGTGGGGCACGACGCGCGTATGGCCCCCTTTGCGGGATGGGAGATGCCTCTGTGGTATACGTCTATCAGCGATGAACATCGCGTCGTCCGGGGTGCGGCTGGCCTGTTTGACGTCTCGCACATGGGGGTCCTGGACGTCAAGGGGCCCCACGCGGCTTACTTCCTCAATCTGGTGACGACGAACGATGTCACAGCGCTGCGCCCGGTCGACTTCGGCCCCGGCGAGGCTGAGCCCGGGGAGTCTCAGTATTCGTTCCTTCTGGCCCCTGATGGTCGCGTGATCGATGACGTGATCATCTATCGGCTCAGTCCGGCGCGCTTCATGCTAGTGGTGAACGCCGCGAACGCGGAGAAGGACTGGGCGTGGCTGCAGGCTGTGAACCGCCGCGAGGTGAGGATCGACGGACTTCGCCCGTGGGCGCGCTCCAGTTTCGAGGCGGATCTGCGGGATCTACACGATCCCGAGGAGAGCTATGCCTGGCTGGCGGACATCGCGCTGCAGGGTCCGCGCTCGCTGGATATCCTGCTGGCGCTCATTGAAGCTGGCCCGCCCTCAACCGCCAAGACTGAGCTACGACGACGGCTGAGGATGACGAAGCGCACGGAGTTGATTGAGGCTCAGATCCCGTCAGAGCGCGCGCCGGGCGGCGTCTACGACCTGATCGTGGCCCGCACCGGGTACACGGGGGAGTCGATGGCCTTCGAGATGTTTGTGCATCCAGATGTCCTGGAGACGCTGTGGGTGCAGCTTCTTGAGGTGGGGGCGCCTTTCGGCTTGCGGCCGGTGGGCCTGGGGGCGCGGGACAGCCTGCGCATCGAGGCAGGCCTGCCCCTCTACGGCCACGAGCTGGCCGGACCGCTGGATCTGCGCCCCGACGACGCCGGGCTGGCGGGGTATGTGAAGATGCACAAGCCTTTCTTCGTTGGACGCGAGCGGTACGCCAAGCACGCCAGGGAGCGCACGATGGAGGTGGTGCGCTTCCGGGTGGAGGAAAAAGGCGTGCGCGTGCCGAAGCAGGGGGATGCCGTGACAGACAGCCGTGGCCGAATCATCGGACAGGTCACGTCGTGTGCCCAGGACACGGAGGGCTTCCTCGTCGGGCTGGCCTGTGTCGACCGGCGGTACACGGACCGGGGGACCGAGCTGGGGGTGTTCCCCAGGCCGTCACGCGGCTCCTGGGACAAGCCGTATGAGGAGCTGGAGGTGGGCGACCGGGTGACGATGCATATGGAGGCGGAGGTGGTGAGTCGGTATATGCGGTAGGTCTGGTGTGCGTGGTGCGTAATCGGGAGTGCGTGGTCAGGAGACCACGCACATCCAACTGCGGAGACCACGCACATCCAACTGCGGAGACCACGCAGATCCAGCTGAGGAGACCACGCACATCCAACTGCGGAGACCATGCACATCCAGCTGAGGAGACCACGCACATTGAACCGCGAGGGGGGACGGCCGAGTGCGTGGGGAAGTGCTAGGCGAAGGTTATGACGAGCTTGTCATTCTCGTCGTAGGTGTAGCGCGCGAAAAAGGGCGGGGCGTACGGGTCCATCGATAGCACGCGCGGCAGAAGAATGGGCACATCCTCGACCAGATCGAGCTGGTCGATGTCGTCTCGGGGCACCCATTCTGGTTTACCCTCATCGGACGCGCGGAGCGTTCGGCCCGTGGCGCTGGCCGTGAAGACGAAGACGAGCACCCCGGGTTCCCCCGCCCCCAACGGGATGTTGATCACGCCTCGCAGACGCAGGTCCTGAACGGTCAGACCGGTCTCCTCGCGGATTTCGCGTCGTGCAGCGGTGCGGACGTCCTCGTCTGGTTGGACATGCCCGCCGACGCCGTTGTACTGGTTGGGCCAGATCTGCTTGTCGGGCGCACCTCGGAGCAGGAGCAGATCATCGCCGTGCGTGACGAAGCAGAGCGTGCGGGGGAACGCGCGGTAACGGTCGGGGACAATCTTCTGGTCAGTTTTTCCCATAGACTGATGTACCTGCCGCCTGCAACCGGCCAGGGTGGGGGTAACGAGCTGCTCGACGTCAGGCTCGAACCTGCACGTGAGGCGCCGGCTGTGGGCCGGTGGAGATCCACCAGCTCATACTCCGAACCCCGCAGATGGTGACGACGCTTGGGGCCCTTCAGGAAGTCATTGGCGGGCCCGTCCTGTGGCCCAGTGTCGCCCCGAGTCTCTCAGCTGGACGCCGCTACCGCTCCCGGGGATGCCCGACGGGAACGAGGTACATGGGCTCTTCCTCTTCCGGCAGAGCGAGCACCCGCTTGACGGCCTCGTCGTCGAACGCGCCCACGGAGACGCTTCCCAGTCCCAGCGCCACGGCCTGCAAACTGAGGTTCTCTGTGGCGTGCCCGGTGTCCATGGGCACGTAGCGCAGCTTGCCACGATCCTCGTATTGCTCTATCGTGCGGGCGAAGATCGCTGTGACGGCGAAGACGCAGGGGGCCCTTCCGATGAAATCCTGGCGCCAGGCTGCTTCCGCCAGGTCCTCGCGAACGTCCTGCGCCAGGTGCTCCCGCAGCATGTGTCCCTGCGGATAGTAGCGCCAGATGCCGTCTTGGCGGCAGACATAGAAGGCCAGCGGATGGCGGCCACCAGCGGACGGGGCGGCACGTCGATTTTGAGTCTTGCCCGTAATGCCCTGGGCCGACCAGAGCAGCTGGCCGATCTCCCCCAACGTCAGATCGAGCGGGCCGTACTGGCGCACGGACCGGCGCTGCGCGATGGCGGTCTCCAATGACATCGGTCCGTCGGTCCGTGGTTCTGGCAGTGTGCGTTGTGCTCTGTCCATAGGCGTCGACCTCCCGTGTGTGTCTCGTGGCGCTGCCAGACAACGCGCTGGGCGCAAGTAGCGTGCAGCGCTGCGATGCTTGACTAGTCGCGGCGGCGTCCACCGCCGCCGAGCAGGAAGACGTAGTACAGCAGTGTGGAAACGGCCTGGGCCAGCGCGGCGACGTAGGTGAGCGCTGCAGCCGTCAGCACCGTGCGGGCCTGCTTCTTCTCTGCCCGGCTCGTCAGGATGCCGCTTCGCTCCAGCAGGCGCAGGCCGCGCTGGCTGGCGTTGATCTCCACGGGGAGCGTGACCAGCGCGAACAGGGCCGCCCCGCCGAAGGCCAGCACGCCGAGCCAGGCAATGGGCCGCAGGCTGAGCCAATACCCGAGTATGAAGAGGATGGGGCCCAGCCAGGATGTGAAATTCACCACGGGCACCAGCCCGGAGCGTATGCGCATGGGGGTGTATTCCTGGGCGTCCTGGGCCGCGTGGCCGAGCTCGTGCGCGACGATGGCCAGGGATGCGACGGAGGCGCGGTTGGCAACCCCCTCGGAAAGGCGCAGCACCCTGCGGCGCGGGTCGTAGTGGTCAGACAGCATGCCCGGAGCGCGCTCGATGTTGAGGTGAATGCCCAGCTGGCGCATCATCCGCTGTGCGGCCTCCAACCCGGTCACGCCGGCCCCGTTCCGCACCTCCAGGTACTTCTGGTAGGAGCGCCTAACCCAGGCCTGCGCGATGAGCGCCAGGATGAGGGCCGGGGCGGCGAATAGCCAGTACGTTGGATTCCACGTCAAGAACATCTCTTCCTCCTGATGTCGTTTCTTCTCGTCTGCACCTGCATGGTAGGAACCATCTAAACGGTCGTCAAGTGCCCTGCCGGCGCATCTCCCAGCCGGCGCGTCACAGCCGCATCCCAATAGCCCGGCGCGGATATACTTGCGTGCTGTGTCGGGCACCTGCGGATCGATATTCTACCACATTTCCGGCAAAAGGCGTTGTGACGGGGCTGGGAGGCAGGCCTTTGTCATTTTCGCTGTCAAGGTGACCGGCACTTGGGTTGACGCGTCGCGAGACCGGAATCGACGCTCTCGACCGCCTTCCCGGGCATGGAAGTCAGTCTCCCAAGTGCCGGTCACTTGCACTGGCTCTAGAATGACAAGACCGGGGTGGGAGGGGCGGCGTCCAGAGCAAGGAGGCGAAGGGCGGCGATGAAGCGCGGGTCGGTGCTCCGGCCCCGGACACTGGAGGTCAGGAGGCGGTGGGGGAGGCTGACGCTCGTCGTGGCGCGTCCGTCTTCCTCTCCACCAGGACCCCTGGCAGAGAGCGCGGGGGGCGTCGTTGTGATCCGGCTTGGTGGTCAGGGCGCGGCTGAAGCTATGAGTCGATCCTGGTCGCCCTGCCCCGTCCCATCAGCACGGCTTGAACGGCGATCCCGATCAGGAGAAGGATCAGGAAGGCCAGGCCGGTGATCAGCGGGCCGAGGGCGAACGTCCGTGTGACCATCCAGGCGCCGATGAGAGAGGAGAATGCGATGAGAGCCCACTCGAAGAGCGTCAGCGTCAACGCCACACCGACGGCGGCGCCCACCAGCGCCAGGATCCAGAAGACCAGGGAGTGCTCCATGCCGGCCAGGTCGAGCAGCGTCAGCGTCACGTAGCCCCCGGCGAAGAAGCCACCCAGGCCGATGCCCACCTTCTGCAGGAAGACCGCCAGCAGGGCGCCGATGATGCCCGTGGCCAACGCCACGATCAGAATCACCAGCGTCGACTGGCTCTGAATGAGACGGGGCACCAGCTCTACGGCGACCCCAAAGCCGATGCCGGCGACGAAGAGCCAGTAGAGCTCCCGCCCGAGCAGAAGCAGCGCCGCACCGATGAACAGGCTCAGTATCTGCGTCACGATTCCCTCCTCGTTCTATTCCTCCAGAAGAATCAGCACGCCAGCGGCGATGGCGAGGATGTTCAGGACGAGGCCAACCCCCTGGACGCCGACGCCGACGATCGCGAGCAGGCCCCTCGCCGTGAGCCAGGCCCCCAGGAGAATCATGCCGACCTTCGCCGACCAGCTCTTGCCCTGGAGAAGGATCAGCAGGCCGGCGGCGATAGCCAGCACGTTGAGGATCGTTCCAGCACCGCGGAAGCCGATCCCGGCCACCTCGTTGAGTCCGGTGAGGATAAGCCAGACGCTCAATACGATGAGAGCGATGCGCTTGGTGATTCCAAACATATGATATCTCCTTCGTTCTCTCGATGATGGTAGGATCAGGATGGGGCGCCCGGGCTGCCTCCCTGTTTGGGCGGCTCCTCCAGAACCACCCGCATGATGCGGACGATGCCCCATGCGATGAGGGCGTAGACGAGCATCGCATCGTCTTCCCAACCGACCTATTATATCACACGACATGGCCCCTTGCGGTCGGGTTTGGTTGGGCGCGGCGCTGGAATCCGTTGGCCTGGGTTGGAGTCTGGTTGGCCTGCGGGATGGCGAAGGCCTGGGGGCGCCCGCATCGGACTGCACCGATCGGCAACCTTGGGTTTCTTGTTCACGTCGGCGCTGGTCGCGGGACGATCGCCGGACCCTCGGTGCCGATTTGACTTCTCCGCGATTCATGTTAGCATCCTGCCATTATGATTATGCACGTCCTCAGCGGAGCCCATCACGCCCATCATCTGCTCTTGCTACCCGATCCGGGAGGTCGTGCCTGACCTACCACCGTCTGAGTTTGCATCTATGGCCCTCCCGGTTTGACCGGCGAGGGTTTTTTGTTTTCTGAGGCCGGGTCATGTGACAGAGGATATGTCTGGTGCCTGCTTTGGGGCGGTTGGGCGGCAGGAGACAGCCTCTGGGATGTTGTCTTTGGACTTCGGGGTTTGTTTTCGGCCCTTTTCAAAGGAGGGGTCTATGAGTCGAGACGAGGAGATTCGCCTTTCGCTGCCCAGCAAGGGCCGGTTGGGGGAGGCCGCGCTGGAGCTGCTGGCTGATTGCGGTCTGCGGGTGAAGAAGGCGAGTCCGCGGCGCTACGCCGCCCGGATTCCCGCGCTTCCCTCGCTGGCCGTCCTGTTCCAGCGGCCGGGAGACATCGTGGTGGGCGTTCGGGACGGCAGCGTGGACTTCGGCATCACGGGCATGGACCTGGTGGCGGAGCGCCGTGGGGAAAACGGGCAGGTGCTGGTGCTTCACGACGCGCTGGGCTTCGGCCGCTGCCGGCTCTCTCTAGCGGTGCCGGAGGAGTGGGAGACGGTGCGGGCGACGGGCGACCTGGCGGAGAGGGCGCGGTCTCTGGGCCGCCCCCTGCGGGTGGCCACCCAGTTCCCGAACCTGACCGGCGATTTCCTGACGAGACACGGCGTGGAACCCTTTGTCATCGTTGAGGCCGAGGGAGCGCTGGAGGTGGCGCCCGTGATTGGCTACGCGGATGTGATCTGCGACCTGGTATCGACCGGGCAGACGCTGCACGACAACCGGCTGCGTCCCGTGGAGGACGGCGTGGTGATGCGCTCGGAGGCGGTGTTGATCGCTAACCGAGAAGCGCTGCAGGCCCGCGCTGAGGCACGAGACGTCGCCCGGCTGCTTCTGGAGTACATCGAGGCGCGCATGCGGGCTGAAGAGCACCTGGCTGTGTTCGCCAATATGCGGGGCGACTCGCCGCAGGCCATTGCGGCGCGGATGTTCGACCAGGAGACGCTGGGGGGCCTGCAGGGGCCGACGGTATCGCCGGTGGTGACGCGCCGGGGAGGCGGCTGGTTCGCGGTCCACATCGTGGTGCGCCGCGATCGACTGTTTGAAGCTGTTGCGGAATTGCGCGCCATTGGCGGCAGCGGTGTGGTTGTCACACCGGTGGCGTACATCTTTGAGGAGGAGCCCGACCGGTGCCGCAGGATGGTCCGGGCATTGGAGAAGGGAGATGGCGTTGAGGATCTATGAGAACCTCGAGGAGGCCCGCGGCACGGTGCTTCGGAGGAGCAGGATGCTTACCTGGGACGACGTGCCCGAAGAGGTGCAGACTGGGATCCGCCGGGTGTTCGGGCGGGAGTTGGCCCCAAGCCAGGCAGCGGCGGAGATCGTGGACGATGTTCGCGGGCGCGGCGACGCGGCGCTCCGGGATTGGATGGCCCGGATCGACGGTGAGGCGCTGAATGCGCTCGACGTTCATCCGGCGTTGTGGAAGGTGGCCTACGAGGGCCTGGCGGTCGATCTGGCCGCGGCGATGGATCTGGCGGCGGCGCGCATCCGCGATTTTCACGCTCGGCAGCCGATTCCGGCATGGGAGATGGCGGACGGCGGGGGCCGGCTGGGGCAGCGGGTCACGCCTCTGGCACGGGTGGGCGTGTACGTGCCCGGTGGCACCGCTCCGCTGCCGTCGTCGCTGTTGATGAGTGCCATCCCGGCCCGGGTGGCCGGCGTCGCCGAGGTGGTCGTGTGCACACCACCGGGGGAGGACGGGCGCGTGCCGGGCGTCACGCTGGCTGCAGCCCACGTCGCCGGCGTCGATCGCGTCTTCCGGGTGGGCGGCGCGCAGGCCATCGGCGCTATGGCTTACGGCACAGAATCCGTGCCGCGCGTCGACAAGATCGTGGGCGCTGGCGGGTTGTTCACGACGCTGGCCAAGCGACAGGTCTATGGTGTTGTAGGGCTCGACGGCCTGTACGGGCCGACGGAGACCGTTGTGGTGGCCGACGATTCGGCCGATCCGGGGTGGGTGGCCGCGGATCTTCTGGCTCAGGCTGAGCACGACGTGCTGGCGACTGCCATTCTGCTGACGCCGTCCCCCCGCCTGGCGCGGGCAGTGCAGGCGGCTGTCGAGGAGCAGATAGAGCGGTGCCAGCGGCGCAGCATTATCGAGGCGTCTCTAGGCAACCAGGGAGGGATCGTGATCACGCCTGATCTCTCGACCGCCGTCGAGCTGGCCGATGCGTTCGCCCCGGAGCACCTCTGTCTCTCGGTGCGCGACCCCGACGCCTGGGCGGAGCGGGTGCGCAACGCCGGGGGCCTGTTCCTGGGCGAGCAGTCGTGTGAGGTGCTGGGCGACTACGTGGCCGGGCCGAGCCACATCATGCCGACGGGGGGCACGGCGCGCTTCGCGTCGCCGGTGAACGTGTTGGACTTCGTCAAGATCACAAACATCATCGCGCTCGATGGGGAGACGGCCCGTCGGCTGAGCCCGGCGGCGGGTTGCATTGCCCGCGCGGAGACGTTGACGGCGCACGCGTCGGCCGCGGCCGCTCGTGCGGTGTCGACGAGAAACGCCGTGGCCGGGCGGGGCACCTCGGCGGCACGTTTGTAGCCCAGGGCACTGGCGAGATGCACGGGCTGGGGAGATGTAATGACTTCAGTGATGGGTGAGGCAGGCGAGCACTTCAAATATGGACCCTCGATCTACTGAAAGAGAATCCTGGGAGCGACCTCGGAGGGCACATCCGCCCCCGAGGACGGGAGCTACGAGCACTTCTTTCAGGGGAGCGGACCTTGGTCGTGCCGAAACAGGGTCGCGGGAGCGGGCTGGGGCGGCACATGCGCAGCCGGCGCCAACCGCAGACGGGTGCAGGGATAACTATTCGTGAGATCAGTATCACGGGAGGGAGGATTCTATGTCAAGGACCGAGCCCAGGCATCCGTATCTGGAAGTGCTTGAGCCCTACCAGCCGCCGGACCTGGAGGCGGCCGCGCAGCGGGCCGGGGTGGAGGAGGACGACTTGATCCGCCTGGTGGCCAATGAGAACCCGTTTGGGCCCTCCCCGCGCGTGGCCGCGGCGCTGGGCGCCTTCGAGGAATACCACTGGCATCCCGACTACGGGGCGCTGCAGGAGGCGGTGGCCCGCTACGCGGGCGTACCGGCGAGCCAGGTGGTGCTGGGGAACGGGGCTGATGAGCTGATCGATCTGCTCATTCGGCTCTTCGTCGAACCGGGAGAGGCCGTCGTCATCTCACCGCCAACGTTCAGTATGTACCGCTTCTGCGCACGGGTGAACCGCTGCGCTGTGCTGACCGCGCCGCGCCGGGCCAACCTTTCCATCGATGCGCGGGCGATTGAGGCGCTGGTCCAGGGTGGCCGGGTTCCAGGTGAGGCCGGCGAGGAGCGTGGAGAGGCCCGCCTGCTGTTTGTGGTCTCGCCAGGGAACCCCTCCGGGCAGGCGGTCCCCCTGGATATGATCGAGCGACTGCTGGCATTGCCGCTGACGGTTGTGGTGGACGAGGCCTACATCGAGTTCGGCGGGCAGACCGCGGTCAGTCTGTTGCCAGAACACGAGAACCTGGTGATCCTGCGCACGTTTAGCAAGTGGGCCGGCATGGCTGGCCTTCGGCTGGGCTATGCGCTGCTGAACGGGAGCCGGGCGAGCTACCTGGAGCGGATGCGCGCCCCGTACAATGTCAACGCCGCAGCCATGGTGGCGGCCCTGGCGACGTTTGAGGATCTGGAAGCGGTGCAGGCGAACGTGGCGCGGCTGGTGGAGGAGCGGGACAGGTTGACGGAAGGGCTCAGCGATATCGCCTGGCTGGAGCCGGTGCCGAGCGAGGCCAACTTCATCCTCTGTCGGGTGGTGGGGCGCGAAGCCAGGGCAGTGGTCGATGATCTGCTAAACTACGGGATTCTGATCCGCGGTTTCTCTGATCCGTTGATGGCCGAGTACGTGCGCATCACGGTCGGACGTCCGGACCAGAACGATGCCCTGGTGCGGGCTCTGGGGCGCATGACCTGACGTCGAAAGGTGGTGACTATGGAGCGGAAGACAAGAGCGGCTGAGGAATCGATGGCGCGCAGAGCCGAGGTGAGACGGCGCACAGGGGAGACGGAGGTCTCGGTGGTCCTGGCCCTGGACGGATCGGGCTGCCGCGCGATAGATACTGGGATCGGCTTTCTGGATCACATGCTGGATCACGTCGCTGTGCACGGCCTGTTCGACCTGGAGGTGGAGGCCTCCGGCGATCTGCACGTCGATGCCCATCACACCGTGGAGGACGTAGCGCTCGCGCTGGGGCAGGCCTTCGATGAGGCCGTGGGGGACCGGTCGGGACTGGTGCGCGTCGGCACGGCCTACGTCCCGATGGACGAGACCCTGGGGTTCGTCGCTGTCGACTTTTCGGGCCGTCCGTACGCGGTGACGGAGATGTCGTGGAACGGGTCGATGGTCGGCGGTCTGCCGGTGACGCTGATTCCGCACGTGTTTGAGTCGTTTGCGAGCACGGCCCGGGTCACCGTTCACGCTCGGGTCCTGTATGGCCGCGACAACCATCACAAGGCGGAAGCCCTGTTCAAGGCCCTGGGCAGGGCGCTGGATGGAGCCACCCGGCTCGATCCGCGACGGAGAGGCGTCCCATCGACAAAGGGGGTGTTGTGACGTGATTCGGATTGTGGACTATGAGGCAGGGAACCTGACGTCCGTCCGGCGGGCGCTGGATCACCTGGATATCCGGTGCCGGATCGTCTCCAGCGGCGAGGCACTGGTTGCTGGTCTGTCGGGAAGCGCCGACCGCATCATCTTCCCCGGCGTGGGTCACGCAGGGGCGGCCATGAGGAGGTTGAGGGAGAGGGCGCTCGACGAGGCGCTGGTGGAGGCCTTTCAGCGCGGCACGCCTATTCTGGGGATCTGCCTGGGGGCGCAGATCGTCCTCACCGCCTCCGAGGAGGGCGATACACCTTGCCTGGACCTGATCCGCGGGCACTGTCCCCGGTTTGAGCTGATCGATCCGGGGTTGAAGGTGCCGCATATGGGGTGGAACGAGGTGGAAGTGGTGCGGCCGCACCCTGTCCTGAGGGACCTCCGCGAGGGTGATGCGTTCTACTTCGTCCACTCGTACTATCCCCTGCCGCGGCAGACGACTGATATCTTTGCCACCTGTGAGTACGGGGCGCCGTTTCCTGCCGTCATCGGCCGCGACAACCTGGTCGCCACCCAGTTCCATCCGGAGAAGAGCGGGCGGGTGGGGTTGAGCCTGCTCCGCCGATTTGCCGAGTGGGACGGCGTCGTGTGATGGCGTGCGCGGCAGCAAGCCGAAGCAATGGGAGGGCATTATGGTGAGCAAACGGATCATCGCCTGCCTGGATGTTCGAGACGGGAAGCTGGCTAAGAGCGTGAAGTTCGTGAATACGAAGGACATCGGGGATCCCGTGCCCGTGGCGCGCGACTACTATGAGGGCGGGATCGACGAGCTGGTCTTTTACGATATCACCGCCTCCAGCGACAATCGGGACATCATGCTGGACGTAGTCAGCAAGGTCGCTGCCGAGATCTTCATCCCGTTCTCTGTGGGCGGCGGGTTGCGGTCTGTCGAGGACTGCAGGCGGGTGCTGCTGGCTGGTGCGGAGAAGGTGAACGTGAACAGCGCCGCTGTGCAGCGACCCGAACTGATCGCCGAGGCGTCCCGTGCCTTCGGCGCGCAGTGTGTGGTTCTGTCGATGGACGTCCGCGCTGTGCCCGTGACGCCTGACATTCCCTCTGGCTACGAGATTGTGATCCATGGCGGCCGGACACCCATGGGCATCGACGCGCTTCACTGGGCAGAGCGGGGCGAACGGTTGGGTGCCGGGGAGATCGTGGTGAATTCGATCGACGCTGACGGGACGAAGGCCGGTTACGCGATTGAGCTGACGCGCGCCATCGCCGATACCGTCGGCATCCCCGTGATCGCCTCCGGTGGCGGTGGCAGGCCCGAGCATCTCTACCAGGTGCTCACGGAGGGGCACGCCGATGCAGCCCTGGTGGCGTCCATTCTCCACTACGGGGAGTACACGATCGGCGAATTGAAGCGACACCTGCATGAGCAGGGTGTGAAGGTGAGGATGCGCTGGTAAGATGAGCGGGGAAGGAGCAGGTATGAGCGTCTGGGACGTGTACCCGGCGATAGACCTGAGGCAGGGGCGCGTGGTGCGGTTGGTACAGGGCGACCCCGGTCGGGAGACGAGCTATGGTCACGATCCGGTGGCGGTGGCCCAACGGTGGCAGGCGGCGGGCGCTGGGTGGGTGCACGTGGTCAATCTGGATGGTGCCCTTGGGGAGGGCGGTGGGGAGAACCTCAGTGCGCTGGCGCGGATCCTGGCCCGGACGCAGGGCTTGAAGGTGCAGTTCGGCGGCGGCTTGCGGGATCTGGGCTCTGTTCGACGAGCGCTTGACCTCGGCGTCAGCCGGGTGATCCTGGGGACGGCTGCCGTTCGCGACCCCGCGCTGGTGGCGCGCGCGCTGGATGTCTTCGGGGCACAACGCGTGGCCGTGGGCATCGATGCGCAGGCCGGCAGCGTGCGAACGCACGGTTGGCGCGAGGGCACCGCGATCCAGGCCCTGGACCTGGCGCAGCGATGGGCCAGGAGAGGCATGCGCTGGGCGATCTTCACGGACGTGGCCCGGGATGGGATGGGGCGAGGGTTGAATCTCCAAGCCACCGTGCGGGTAGCGGATGAGACCGGGATGAACGTCATTGCTGCCGGTGGCGTGGCTGCCCTGGCCGATGTGCGGCGCGCGTACGAGGCGAACCTCAGCGGAGTGGTCATCGGTCGGGCGCTCTACGAGGGCGACGTGAAGCTGGAGGCGGCGCTGGAGATCGCAGCAGGCCACGAGGCGACCTCATGCTGAGGACGAGGTGTGGCTGGAGGACCCCGGCGGGATCAGGCGGGCAAGCC
>Ga0207796_1000392_pt1 | contig 18052 bp, 17 predicted proteins | sample Pon1CUnioCityCA_6_FD_187274 | JGI IMG/M metagenome (GOLD analysis project Ga0207796, IMG submission 187274) | Marine sediment microbial community from Union City, CA, USA - Pond 1C Sediment 1 (SPAdes) | ecosystem: Environmental > Aquatic > Marine > Intertidal zone > Salt pond sediment ...
GTCAGCGCCCCCACTGACCCGTCCGCTTCCAAGCCCCACCGCAAGCCCCCAACCCACTCGAAAAATCTTCGTGTCTTCGCGTCCTTCGTGGTAAATCCGCCCTTCGCCCTTCGCCCTTAACCCTTAGCCCTTCTCCCCGGTCTTCCCGGTCTTCCCGGTGCACATCCGCACAACCACCCACCCGCAAACGCCGATCACCCAGCCTCGGCGCGCTCGCGCAGGAGCTTCACCTGGAACAGGCCGTTGCGCTCTTCTTCCTCGAGCGACGACTGGATGAACCGGATGGTGCGCTCGTAGCGCGGGATGATGTTGTACTTCAGCGCATTCACGAGCTTCTGGGCCTTGCGCTGTTCCTCCATCAGGCGGTGCAGCGCGATCTCGACCTCGCCGAGCTGGGCGAGCAGCACGGCGGCGTCGGCGAGCTTCTGGCGGCTGGTGTCGAAACTGATGTCGGTGCCGAGCAGGCCCAGCGGTTTCAGGTGGATCCGCTCCGCCCGGACGGAGGGATACTCGATGCCCAGGCTGCGCCGCGGCAGGATGCTCACCGTCAGCGCGGGCTCCACGCCCAGCGCGGCCTGGTGAATGCCCCGCCCGCCCATGCGCATGTGCGCGACGCTCAGGCAGCGGTAGGCTTCCTCGAGCGCCGCCTCGACTTCCTCGCGCAGGCGCCGGTACTGGCCGATACGCTCGTACACCAGCCGGGTGAGCAGGTCGCGCTTGCGCTCCAGCAGGTCGTGGCCCGCCTCCAGGAAGGTCACCTGCCGCTTCAGACGCAGCAGCGTGTTCTTGGTCGGCGGAACCTTGATCAGTTGCTGGCTCATCGCTTCGGGCTCACACCGTTCCCGTCGGCTGCGCGCCGGACGCAGTGCGTCGGCGGCGGCGCGAACGCGACTGCACCGCGGTGGTCACGCCGCTCGCCGGACCGCCCACGACCGCTTGGGTCTGACTCTCGTCCAGATCACGGTAGTGCTTGGCGATGTCGGCCTCGCTGACGCGCGTGAGCCCGTCCTTCGGGAAGATCGACATCAGGTCCCACGCCAGGTCGAGCGTCGCCTCGATGCTGCGGTCCTCGTTCTCGCCCTGGCCCACGAAGCGGCGGTCGAACGCGTCGGCGAAGGTCAGGTAACGGCGGTCGTGGGTGGAGAGCTCGTCGGCGCCGATGATCGACGCGAGGTTGCGGGTCTCCAGCGCGCGCGAGTAGAGCGCGTACAGCTGGGCCGCGACCCGCGGGTGATCCTCGCGGGTGTCGTCCTTGCCGATGCCGTCCTTCATCAGGCGGGACAGGCTGGGCGAGATGTGCACCGGCGGGTAGATGCCCTGGCTGTTCAGCTCGCGCGACAGCACGATCTGCCCCTCGGTGATGTAGCCGGTCAGGTCGGGAATCGGGTGGGTGATGTCGTCCGAGGGCATCGACACCACCGGCATCATCGTGATCGAGCCATGGCGCTCGTGGATGCGCCCGCAGCGCTCGTAGATTTCCGCGAGGTCCGAGTACAGGTAGCCCGGGTAGCCCTTGCGCGCCGGCACGTCGCCCTTCGCGGTCGCCACCTCGCGCAGCGCCTCCGCGTAGTAGGTCATGTCGGTCATCACCACCAGCACGTGGCGGTCGAGGTCGTAGGCGAGATACTCGGCGGCGGTCAGCGCGGTGCGCGGCAGCGTCAGCCGCTCCACCGGCGGGTCGTCGGCGAGATTGATGAACATCACCACGTTGCGCAGCACGCCGGAGGAGGCGAACTCGTCGCGGAAGAACTTCGCGTCGGCGTAGGACACGCCCATCGCCGCGAACACGATCGAGAACGCCGCGTCCTCGTTCTTCAGCCGGGCCTGGCGCACGATCTGCGCGGCAAGCCGGTTATGGGGAAGGCCGGAACCGGTGAAGATCGGCAGCTTCTGCCCCCGCACCAGCGAATTCAGGCCGTCGATGGTGGAGATTCCCGTCTGGATGAACTCGCGCGGGTAGGTGCGCGCCGCCGGGTTGATCGCCGAGCCGCCGACCGCGCGGCGCAGGCTCGACAGGATCGGCGGTCGGCCGTCGCGCGGTTCGCCGAGGCCGTTGAACTCGCGCCCGAGCAGCTCCGGCGACAACGCCATTTCCACCGGGGCGTCGAGGAAGCGCACCCAGGTGTTCTCGAGGTCCAGGTCCTCGACCCCTTCGAACACCAGGATCAGCACCTCGTCGTCGGAGGCGCGGATCACCTGCCCGTTGCGGATGCCGCCGGCGTGATCCTCGATGCGCACGCGGTCACCGAAGGCGACACCGGGCGTCTGTTTCATCACCAGCAGGCCGCCCCGGGCCTCGACCGCGGTACGGTATTCCTTGATGCTCATCCCGCCTGCTCCTCGTGTTTCGCGTATTCCAGGCGCAGATCCTCGAAGGTCTGCTCGACCTCGGACCGGAACGCCTCGATCTCGTCGAGCTGCTCGCTGGAATACAGGCTCTTGATGCGACGCGCGCGGGACAGCAGCGGCAACCGTTGCAGCTCCTGAACCGGCACGCCGCGATTCACCAGTTCGGCCCCCTGGTCGTAGATCGCCAGCGCAAGCTCCAGCAGCGCGAACTGCTTCTCCGGTGAACAGAAGGTGTCGACCTCGTCCAGCGCGCTCTGCTGCAGTACACCTTCCTTGATCAGCGCCGCGCCCTCGAGATCCCAGCGCTGCGACGAGGACAGCGCTTCCGGACCCACCAGGTTGACGATGCGCGAGAGCTCGGCGTCGCGGGCGAGCAGCGCCAGCGCGTCGCGCCGCCGCTCCTCCCAGCTGGCGTCGACCTGTTCGTGCCACCACTGCGCGGCGGTATGCACGTGCCCGGAGAAGCTGGTCACCCAGTCGATGGACGGGTAGTGGCGGGCGTCGGCGAGCTCCTTGGACAGCGCCCAGAAGGTCTCGATGATGTCCTTGGTGTGGCTCGTCACCGGCTCGGAAAAGTCCCCTCCCGGCGGCGACACCGCGCCGATCAGCGTGACCGAGCCCGAGCCGGCACCATGCGTCTGCACGCGCCCGGCACGCTCGTAGACCGCGGCGAGGCGGGAAGCGAGGTAGGCCGGGTAGCCTTCTTCCACCGGCATCTGCCCCAGGCGGCCCGACACCTCGCGCAGGGCCTCGGCCCAGCGGCTGGTGGAGTCGGCCAGCATCACCACGTCGTAGCCCATGTCGCGGTAGTACTCGGCCATGGTCATGCCGACGTACACCGAGGCCTCGCGGGCCACCACCGGCATGTTCGAGGTGTTCGCGACCAGCAGCGTGCGCTCCATCAGCTTGCGGCCGGTGTAGGGGTCGTCCAGCTCCGGGAAGGTCTCGAGCACGTCGACCAGTTCGTTGCCACGCTCACCACAGCCGACGTAGATCACGATATCGGCGTTCGACCAGCGCGCGATCTGCTGCTGCACGACCGTCTTGCCGGCACCGAACGGACCGGGCACCGCCCCCTTGCCGCCCTTCAGCTGCGGGAAGAACGTGTCGATCACGCGCTGACCGGTGATCAGCGGGGCGACGCCGTCGTCCCGGCGCAGGTAGGGTCGCGGGGTGCGCACCGGCCAGCGGTGGTACATGCGCAGACGGTGGCTTTCCCCCCGCCCCTGGTCCTCGCTGCGGCGCCCGCCGGAACGGACGCGGCCGATGGTCGCCTCGATGTCGTACTCGCCGGCGGGCGCAAGCTCTTCCAGCTCCCCGCTGATGCCCGGCGGCACGAGGATGCGGTGGAGCACGGTCTCGGTCTCCTGCACGGTTCCGAGCACCGTTCCGGGACTGACCCGCTGCCCGGGCGCGAGGTCCCGGTTCGGCTCGAAGGCCCACTGCCGCTCGCGGTCCAGCGCCGTGACATCGATGCCGCGACGGATGTAGTCGCCGGAAAGCAGCGCGATCTTCTCCAGCGGGCGCTGCACCCCGTCGAAGATGCCCCCCATCAGGCCCGGGCCGAGCTCGACCGACAGCGGCCAGCCCAGACCTTTGGCGGGCTCGCCGGGACGGACCCCGTCGGTGGACTCGTAGGTCTGCACCACGGCGCGGTCGCCGTTCAGCGAAATCACTTCGCCGAACAGCCCGAGGTTGCCGATCTTGACCTGTTCCCCGTGGCGGATGCCGGGCAGTTCGATGGTGACGATGGGGCCGTTGATGTCCCGTACGGTCCCGACGCGTTGGGTCTCACTCATGATGTCATCCCGTGAAGGGGTTGCCCGGTTCCTGCGAAGCCGGGAGCAATCGTTCCAGAATCACCTGCTGCAGCCGCTGGCGCAGGCGGGCCAGCCGACCCTCGTAGGTATTGTCGACGCGCACCCGGCCGTCGTCGCTGAGCAGCAGCACGCCACCGAGGGTTTCGATCGGCGTTTCGTCCAGCCGGAGTTCGCGATCGGGCGCTTCGCCGCGGACCTCTTCCCAGACCGCCGCCAGCCGCTCACGGTCGGCGGCGTTCGTGCGCACGGTGAGACGCGTGCTTTCCATCTGGCCGAGCCCCGCGCGCAACAGCCCCCGCAGGTAGTCCAGGTAGGCGGGTTCGTCCGCGATCAAGGCGCGCATGCGCTCGTCGAGGCGGGCCTCGACGTCCCGCACCAGGTTCCAGCGTACCCGGTCCAGATTGCTCTGCAGTTTCAGCTCGGCGGCCTGGATCCGCTGCTGGTAGCGCCGGTCTCCCAGCGCCCGCGCCTGCGCCTCCTCGCGCTGCTCGCGCTGCCGCAGCCGTTCCGCCGCGTCACGCAGCAGGTTGTCCCGCGTGCGCTGGGCCTGCTCGGCGAACTGGTCGGCGAGCTGCTGCGCCCGCGCCAGAATCGCCTGCTCCAGTTCCATTACCTGATTCACGTCGTTTCCCCGGTGGATAGGCTGCCCGCCCCGAACAGTTTCTGCAGTCGCTCCGCCACGTCGCTGGTGAGCTTCGGCGGGAACGTGTCGAGGGGGGGCAGGGAAATCACGATGATGCGCCCGCCCTCACGGCGGAGCTGCGCGAGCATCGGCACGTCCCACTCCATGATTTCGTCGTCGATGATCACGAACGCACTCTCCCGGGCCCGGTGCAGGTCACGCAGCGCGCGGTTCACCTGCGCGGCGTCGGGATCGGCGACGATCTCGAATCCGATCAGCCGGAAGCCGTCGGCGAGACTGTGCCGGCCCAGGAACAGCAGCCGGGTCACACGGCCCTGAGGTGCCTCCGCAGTCACGGCGGCGCTCCCTCAGATCCGGTTGAGCAACAGGATGCTGACCACCAGACCGTAGATCGCGATCCCCTCGGCGAGGCCGATGTAGATCAGGCTGCGGCCGAGCATCTCCGGCTTCTCGGTGATCGCGGCAAGCGCGGCGGAACCGATCGGCCCGACGGCGATCGCCGCCCCGATGGTCGAGAGCGCGGTCGGGATGCCGACCCCGATGATGGCGAGGCCGAGGCCGACGCTGACTTCGACAGCGGCACCGGTGGCCGGATCCGCCGCCATCGCGTCCCCGATCCCGATCGCGAGCAGGCCGACGATGGCGCCGACGAATACGGTCATCTGGACCGCCAGCGCCGGCTTGAACAGGTTCCGCAGACGCGGCGCCAGCGCAGGCCGGAATTCCAGATAGAAGCCGGCGGCGATCAGGCCGACGATGGCGAGGGTCATGAGAGCGACGAACCAGTGCATGATGAAACTCCCGGGTTGGGTGAACGGGTACGGGTTGAAAATCGTCAGGCCGCCGGCGCCCGGCGCCGAAGCCGTAGCGGGGCGAACTCCCGGCCGTCGGCCGAGAAATACCGCGAGAAGCCTTCGAAATACTGTAGGCGCATGACCTGTATGGTTACGATCACGCCCTCGAGCACGATCACGAAGATGTTCCCGAAGATCACCATCAGCACGTGGCCCACCGTGCCGAGCATTCCGGCCAGGGTCAGCACGGCGATCATCAGGGCCACGTGGTTGATGCTGAAGGCCGCGACCCGAAGGAAGGACAGGGTGTTCGAAAGGTAGCCGATCACGGTTTCCAGGGTCTCGATCAGCACCATCAGGATCTTTTCGCCGATCGGCGCCTGCATGTGGAACCAGTTGTAACCGGCCAGCGCGGCCAGCGCCCCGCCCGTCAGCAACGCCTGGACGAGCCCGAACTGTCCGGTGGTGACCAGGGACACGGCCCCCCAGATCAGGCCCAGGTAGAACGTCAGGTTGACCACCCCGTGGGGGCCGAACACGGCGGCCATGTGCGCGCGCACCGCAAAGCGGTTGTAGATGGTCAGCACGCAGGCCAGGGTCAGGAACAGCGCGCCCCACCCGAGCGCCAGCTGGAGCATCAGGACGGGGTTGTACAGCGGCGACATCCAGATCGCGGGAATCAGCGTCTTGTACCCGAACACGCTCCCGAACAGGAAGCCGAACAGGATCGAGGAGCCGCCGGCCAGCAGGCCGAACACGTAGAAGCGACCCAGTTTCCGGCGGAACACCCAGGCGAGCACCGCCAGCACGGCGCCGTGGCCGACGTCGCCGAACATGCTCCCGAACATCACCAGGAAGGTGATCGTGAACAGCAGCGTCGGATCGACTTCTCCGTAACGGGGGACGCCGTATTGCTTGACCAGCATCGCAAACGGCGCGAGCAGACGGCTGCGCACGGGCACGGAGGGGACCTGCGGTCGCTCGTCCTCGGTGGGTCGGCGGCTCTCGAGGCTGAACGGATGCGTCATCGAATCGGCCAGCCGCTTCTCCAGCGCGGGCAATGCCCGGGCGGGCACCCAGCCCGCAATGGCGGCCAGGTTGCCGGAACTGCGGATCGCCGGATCCAGCGTCACGAAGGGTTCGGCCAGCGTCAACACGGTCTCGGCCCGGACCAGTTCATCGCGAAACGCCACCTCGCAGGCGGCGACGGCCTGGTCGAGCTCGGCCTGCTCCGCCTCGATCGTCGCGCGGCGTTGCTTCAGTTCGGCCTGGATCGCCCCGGGAGAATCGTCGAGCCCGTGCGGCAGCGGAACTGCCTGAAAACCTGCCGCGGAGAGGACCGAGCCGAGCTCCGCCTCCCGGGTACCCGTCGGGCCGACGATGACCACGTGGGCGATGCCCTCGCGCTCCATGTACTTGAACAGCAGGTGGCCGGCAAGACCCAGCGCACCCTCGAGGCGGCGGACATTCTCGCGCGGCACGACACCCACGTAGAAGTCGAGGAAGCGCTTTTCGCCCCGCAGCGAACCGAGGTCCACGTTGAGCTCGGCGAAATTCGCCAGCGCCGTTTCCTGTTCCTCGAGCAGGCGCGTCCGTTCGTCCAGTTCCCGACCGGCCTCCTGGTGGCGCAGGCAGCTCTCCCAGGCCTCGCCCAGCCAGGCATTGACCTCGGTCAGCTCGTCCAGGCCCACCACGCGGATTTCACTCATATCCGCTTCCGGTACCTCGATGACCTGGCGAATCTTGTCCAGGCGTGACCGCGCCTGCTGGTATTCCTTCTGGTAGGAACAGTCGACGAGAGGCGCCAGCTTCTCGTCTTCCGTCTGCCGGGGGTCGGGATGAAAGCTCTCGGTTTCCGCCAGCGCCAGGGAGATCAGCGGAAGATCCTCGCGCAGGGCCAGAATCCGGACATGTTTCATCGGCTGGGGCGTCAGCATCGGAGACTCCGGGTACGTGCTCGGACCTGCGCACTCATGCCGCGTCCTGCCAGCGATGGACGCAGATCGCCGGGCGCAGGCCGACAGCGAGTTCGACGTACGGTTCGGGGAGGTTCAGCAACCGACCCTGGATCAGGCTGAACACCGCGCGCAGGTTCTCCTCGCGCAGGATCAGGTAGGCGAGCGCCCGGGCGACGCCCGAGGTGCCGCGGCGGAGCACGTCCGTCGCGATGCCGTTGCTGTACTGGGCCATGCGCCGCTGGGTTTCCATCAGGTTGCCGGCGTCGGTGAGCAGTTCCCGCAACGGATCCGGCAGCGCGGCGATCACCTTCGTCTGGTCATCGAGCGCAACCAGTTCGAGCAGCCGCTGGCGGTGCATCAGGTGCGGCGAGGGTACGAGCTGGTAGAAGGTCTCGGAGGCGGACAGCGCGTAGGCGAAACGGAAGCGGATCAGCCAGAGGATGTCGGCGCGATCGACCAGGCTGCCGACCAGCATGCGCATCTGCCGCTGCGCCGGGTGCCCTTCGAGCCGGTTCACGCGCCGCGCAAGCTCGGCGTAGTAGCGTTGGTCGATCGCGGCCTCGAGCGCGAAGGCCTCCTGGCGCTGCTCGTAGATCTCCCGCGCCTGGCGGGCCAGCAGGCTGAGGGGTCCGGATTCCAGGCAGCGCAACAGCTCGACCGCGCTCTCGGTGCGAAACAGCTCCTCGTTGGCCAGGCGCACCTCGGGCGGGAGATCGTAGAGGTTGTCGCGGATCTCCTGCGCGTCGAGGTTGCGGATCTTGCCGCGCAGCAGCGTCTTGAGATTGAACAGGGCGTACTTGCGCGCCCAGGCCAGTACCAGGCCGCGTTCGTCCACACCCATCGGGCGGATCAGGATCTGGAGCTCGGAGAGCAGTAGCTGGATCAGTGCCTGTTCCACCGCCCGGCTCTTCACGTAGTCGCTGACCGGTTCCTCCAGAATGGAACCCAGGTGGAACTTCTGGCCGAGCTCCTGCAGGCTCAGCTGGGCATGGCGAGCGAGATCTCCGGGCCGAAACAGTTCCGTGGCCTTGACGGCCACGCGGGTGTTCAGATACGCGTCGTTTGCGAAGCGGTTCATGGGAATCGGGATCTCACTGGCGCGGAGTTGGAGCGGACGCCCTCAGAGACGGGTGTCGAGGAGCACCTTGAAGGCGGCGTTCAGGGCTTCTTCCTCGCGCTCTTCCGCAAGGTCGCGCAGACGCTCGTGCCGTTCGCCGTAGCGGCGCTCGATTTCGGCAATGGTCTTGTCCGCGCGCTCGTCCGCCTTGTGGAGCCAGGCCTTCTGGATTTCCGGAATCCGCGCGGTGAAACTGTCATCGAGGTCGTGCACCTCGGTGGCCGCCTCCTGGACGGTGCGCTGGTGCGCCTCCTCGGCTTCCCGGGCCAGGGTTTCCGCCCGGACTTCGGCATCGAGCAGGCGCTGCAGGGTATCGTCCATAGCCAGTCCTCGGGCTGTGCGCTGCGGCACTGGACACGATCCAGGCATGGCGCCGATCGCGGGGGTCGGCGGACACCTTTATCCGAGCCCTGCCAGTGCCTCATCAGGTCCCGGAACCAGACCCGATGGTACTCCTCTGGACCATTAGACGTCCAGAATTTTACCAAATAACGATTCGCCTTTGCTCCGGCCCGCGGGCCGTCGTACGACGGCCTATTTTCCGATGCAGAATCCGGCAAAGATCGCCCCCAGCAGCGCTTCGTGATCCCCCCGTCCCAACAACTGTTCGAGCGCCCGCTCGCCCAGCCGCAGATCCTCGGCGATCAGGTCGGAGGGGCTTTCCGGAAGGATCCGGTGCAGGCAGGCGGCGGCCTGCGCAAGCGTGTCGAGATGCCGCGCACGCACACTGAACCGCTGCTCCTGACCGCCAGCCAGTCCCATCTCCGCGCGGATGGCCGCGCGCAGTGCGTCCAGGCCCGCGCCGGTGGCCGCCGACACATGCAGGCCACCGGGGGGGCCACCCGACGCCAGGTCCGCCTTGTTCCAGACCTGAAGCACGGGAATGCCGGGAAGGTCGGGAAGATCCGCGCGCGCCTCGGGGCGCGTCAGGTCGCGGATCTCGAGGATCATGTCGGCGGCGGCGGCGGCGCTTCGCGCCCGTTCGATGCCGATGCGTTCCACCGCGTCGTCACTGTCGCGCAGCCCGGCGGTATCGATGAGCTCCACCGGGATCCCGTCGATGGCGATGGGCGCGCGCAGCACGTCCCGCGTGGTGCCCGCCACCTCGGTGACGATCGCCACCTCCGCGTCCGCCAGGCGGTTCATCAGGCTGGACTTGCCGACGTTGGGTGCACCGACCAGCGCCAGCCGCATGCCGGTGGTGAAGATGCGTGCCGGCCGCATCCGCGCGACCAGCGCGTCGACCGACCGGGCCAGTTCGCCGGCCCGCCGCGCGACCTCGGGTGCCACGGCCGATTCGAGATCGGTCTCCCCGAAATCGATCTCGGCCTCGATCAGGACCCGAAGGTCCCGGATCTCCCGCGCGACCGGGTCGATGGTTTCGGCCAGTGCCCCGTCCAGGCTGTTGTGGGCCAGCCGCGCGGCCGCCGCGGTCTGCGCGTGGATCAGGTCCGCGACGGCCTCGGCCTGGGCCAGATCCATGCGCCCGTTCAGAAACGCGCGCTCGGTGAATTCCCCGGGCCGGGCCAGGCGGGCGCCAAGCCCGACCGCGACTTCCTGGAGGCGTTGCAGCAGAACCGGGCTGCCGTGGCCCTGCAGCTCGACCACGTCCTCCCCCGTGTAGGAGGCCGGGCCGGGGAAGGCGAGCACGAGCCCGTCGTCCAGGGGTACGCCCTCGGGGTCGCGGAAGGACCGGTGCAGGGCGCGCCGCGCGGGTGGCATTGGGCCGGCGATGCGCGCGCCGAGCTCGAAGGCGCGGGGTCCCGAGAGGCGCAGCACCCCGATGCCGCCGACGCCCGGCGGGGTGGCGACGGCGACGATGGTATCCGCGCCGTCGATCAAGGGTTCAGTCCTTCTTGCCCGCCGAGGCGTCGATCTTGCGCGTGATCACGTACTGCTGGCCGATGGAGAACAGGTTGTTGGTGAACCAGTAGAGCACCAGGCCCGCCGGGAAGAACGCGAAGAAAACCGTGAACACGAACGGCAGCGCCATGAAGATCTTCTTCTGGATCGGGTCCATCGGGGGCGGGTTCAGCTTGTACTGGATGATCATCGTGATGCCCATCAGGATGGGCAGGATGAAGTAGGGGTCGCGGGTCGACAGATCCTGGATCCACAGAATCCATGGCGCCTGCCGCATCTCGACGCTTTCCAGCAGCACCCAGTAGAGTGCGATGAACACGGGAATCTGCACCAGGATCGGCAGACAGCCGCCGAGCGGGTTGATCTTCTCCTTCTTGTACAGCTCCATCAGCGCGGTGTTCATCCGCTGCTTGTCGTCCTTGTAGCGCTCCTTCAGCGCCTGCAGCTTCGGCGCCACCGCACGCATCTTCGCCATCGAGCGGTAGCTGGTGGCCGACAGGTGGAAGAACGCCAGCTTGATCAGGATGGTCAGGATGATGATCGACCAGCCCCAGTTGCCCACGAAGTCGTGGATCACCCGGAGCAGCCAGAACAGCGGCTTGGACAGGAAGGTGAAGATGCCGTAATCGACGGTCAGCTCGAGGCCCTGGGCGATGTCGCGCAAGGCCAGCTGGTCCTTGGGACCGACCCAGAGCCGCGTGCTGAAAGTTCCGGTCTCGCCCGGAGCGACCGTGACCGGCTCGGAATGGAGCCCGATCAGGTACTCGAGCCCGGTCGCCGCCTGCACCGCGCGGGCGTACATTGCGCTGACCTCGTCGGCTCCGGGAACCCAGGCGGACATGAAATAGTGCTGGATGATCGAAATCCAGCCGCCCTCGATGCGCTTCTCGACCGGCGACTGGCGCAGGGACTCGAAATCCTCCTTGTTGTACTTGCCGTCGAAGTACGCGGCACCGGTGAAGGTGTACAGGAAGAAGGACTCCCGGCTCGGCGTCGGGCCGTGGCGCAGCTGGCGGTACTGGCGACCGATCCAGGGCTCGTCCGAACGATTGCGCACCTCGTGTTCGACTTCAATCAGGTGCGAGCCGCGGGTGAACACGAACGTCTTGGTCACCTCGATCCGGCCGTCGTCCGAGGTCCAGGTCATCGGCACGCGCAGCTGGTCCTGTCCGGGGGCCAGTTCGAAGCGGTTGCTCTCGGCGGTGAACACCGCGTGGTGCGAAGGCGCGCGGTCCGCCGTTTCGATGCCCGGCAGGCGATCGTGGGTGAGGCCACTCTGCGCCACGTAGCCGCGCAGGCGTTCGTCGAACAGGCGGACCGGTTCAGACGGCTCCTCGAGGTCGACGGGGAACGCGAGCAGGTCTGCCTGCACGATCGTTCCACCCCGGGTATCGATGACCATCTCGTGGAGATCGGTGCGCACCGTGACCTGCCGGCCCTGCGCATCGGCGACGGCCGCCGCCTCGGGTTGGGCTGCGGGTGCGGCACTGTCGATCTCGCCCGCGACGGCTTCCGGCACATCCTCGGGGACCACGTCGGGATCCTGGGTCACGGTGTCGGTCGTCGTCTGCGCCGCCGGAGGCTCCGGCTGCACGCCGTAGTCCTGGTTCCAGGCCTGCCACATCAGGAAAAGGACGAAAGCCAGGGACAGCCAGAGGATCGGGCGCAGGTTTTCCATGAGCAAGTCTACTTCCTGGAATCGTGAGTCTGGGGCCTTTCAGGGACGGGATCGTAACCGCCCTCGGCCCAGGGATGACAACGGGACACGCGCCGTACGCCCATCCAGAGGCCGCGCAGCGCACCGTAGCGGGTGACCGCCTCGGCGGTGTATTCCGAACAGGTCGGATGATACCGGCAATGCGGCGCCATGAACGGCGAGATCGCGTACTGGTAGAAGCGGATCGGCAACAGGACCACGCGGCGCATCATTTCACCTTCTCCAGCAGCCGGTCCAGTTCGGCACGGACCTGGCGGGCGTCGAGTTCGGCCACGCCGGCACGCGAAAGCACGATGATATCCACGGGTGGCAGGCTGGCGCGGCGCATCCGGAAGGCTTCGCGCGCGGCACGCTTCACGCGGTTGCGGTCCACCGCGCGCCGGGCGTGCTTGCGACTGATTGCGAGCCCGATTCGCGCGTGCGCCGCGGCGGGCTGCTGGGCGCGGTAGAGCAGCATCAAACGGCTGCCGGGGATGCGTTTGGCGCGCGCGAATACGTGCTGGAAGTCCTTCCCCGCGAGCAGCCTCAGACTGCGCGGGAACCGCTGCCCCGCGACCGGCTCCGCAGTCGCGAGGGACCCGTCCACCGCGGCAACCGCAGGCGCCTCGCGCCGGCCCGGACGCTTACGGGCAGAGACGCTTGCGGCCCTTGGCGCGGCGGGCGCTCAGGACCTTGCGACCGGCACGGGTGGCCATCCGCGCACGGAAGCCGTGCGTGCGGGCTCGATGGATACGACTGGGCTGGAAGGTCCGCTTCATGGCGAGATATCCGGAAAACAAAAGGTTAAAGGGCGGTGAAAGCTACCTGTCCGGGACGCCAAAGTCAATCCTGTCCCGGCCCGTTTCCCGGGCTCCCGGCGGTGGCACGCCGGGGCCGGATACGCGTAGACTTCGAGGCTCGTAAGCCCCTCTCGCCGGAGTCTCTGGGTGCCAACCGATACTCTGTGGTCAGCCTGCCTGGATCGTTTGCAGGGAAAACTCTCCGAGCAGCAGCTGAACACCTGGCTGCGGCCGTTGCACGCCCGGGAGGAACCGGACGGGCAGTTGCGGCTGCTGGCGCCGAACCAGTTCGTGCTGGAACACGTACGCGAACATTTCCTGCCGGCGATCAAGGGGACCGTGGACGAACTGGGGCGGGGTGAACAGGCGTGGCAGGTCGCGCTGGGCATCGGCGGCCCGGATGCGGCCAAGGCCCCGGAGAACGTGCGCAAACCACCGGCGGTGCGGCCGGCGAGCCCGTCTTCCAACCTGAACACGGCGTTTACCTTCGAAACCTTCGTCGAGGGCAAGTCCAACCAGCTGGCGCGGGCGGCCAGCCTGCAGGTCGCGGACAATCCCGGGGTGGCCTACAACCCGCTGTTCATCTACGGCGGTGTGGGTCTTGGCAAAACGCACCTGATGCACGCGATCGGGCACCGGATTCTCGACCGGTTGCCCGAGGGCCGGATCATCTACCTGCATTCCGAGCGGTTCGTCGCCGACATGATCAAGGCGCTGCAGCACAACGCCATCGACGACTTCAAGCAGCACTACCGAACCGCCGACGCGCTGCTCATCGACGACATTCAGTTCTTCGCGGGGAAAGAGCGTTCACAGGAAGAATTCTTTCATACATTCAATGCGTTGCTGGAAGGTCAGCAGCAGATCATCCTGACCTCGGACCGGTACCCGAAAGAGGTCGAGGGTCTCGAGGAGCGCCTGCGCTCGCGCTTTGGCTGGGGCCTCACCATCGCCATCGAGCCGCCCGAGCTCGAAACCCGCGTCGCGATCCTGCAACGCAAGGCGGAACAGGCGGGTGTCGAACTGCCCAACGAAGTCGCGTTCTTCATGGCCAAGCGAATCCGCTCCAACGTGCGGGAACTCGAAGGATCGCTGCGCCGGGTGATTGCCAACGCGCACTTCACCGGCAAGGCGATCACCGTCGATTTCGCCAAGGAAGCGCTCCGGGACCTGCTTGCCGTGCAGAGCAAGCTGATTACACTGGAGAACATCCAGAAAACGGTCGCGGAGTATTTCCGCGTGAAGGTCGGCGACCTCCTGTCGGCACGGCGCAGCCGTTCGATCACCCGGCCCCGACAGATGGCGATGGCCCTGGCCAAGGAGCTGACCCAGCACAGTCTCCCCGAGATCGGGCAGGCGTTCGGGGGCCGCGACCACACGACGGTGATTCACGCCTGCCGCAAGGTGGCTGAACTCAGGGAAAGTGACTCGAATTTCGACAGCGACTACAAGAATCTTCTGCGGACGCTGAGCAGTTGACCGTGTCGAGCAAGCTGGGCGGAAAGCTGTGGAAATCCTGTGCGGTTTTCCGGAGGTGTCGGAAACCGCGCAGAGAGGCCCGGCTTATCCACAGGATGGCAACAGCTTAAACGGAGGCTTTCGAGGCCTGAAAGAATAATAAGGTACTGTTTTTAAAGGAATAAATACAACCAAGCGCGCTCTTTCATGCAGCCCTTATTACTACGAATTTCATATTCTTCTAGATCATAGGACAACGCGACATGGACCTTTCCTTCGGCCGTGAGAGCATGACCGAAAGCCTGCAGCGTATCGTGGGTGCCGCCGAGAAACGGCTGACGATGCCGATCCTCGGCAATGCCCGGATCCGTCCTTCGGAAGACGGTGGCATCCAGGTCGATACCACCGACCTCGAACTGGCGTGGCGGGCCACCACAGAGGGGACCATTTCCGACGGTGTCGACACGACGGTGTCGGTGCGGAAGCTGCTCGACATCGTCAAGGCCGCTCCGGCCGACGCGACCGTACAGGCCCGGATCGAAGGGGAACGCCTTACGGTCGGGTTCGGTAAGTCGCGTTTCAGCCTGGCCACCTTGCCCGGTCACGATTTCCCGGAGTGGGAAGCCGCCGAGATCGAGCACTGGCTGGAGATCCCGCAGCGGCTCCTGCGCCGCCTGATCGAAGCGACGATGTTCTCGATGGCCCAGCAGGACGTTCGGTACTACCTGCAGGGTCTGCTGCTCGTCGCGCAGGGTTCGATGCTCCGGACCGTCGCGACCGACGGCCATCGACTGGCGATGAACGAAGCGGTTCTGGAAACGAAGGTCGGAGCGGATCAGGAATGCATCGTTCCGCGCAAGACGGTCCAGGAACTCCGTCGGAACCTGCTCGACGACGAGACCCCGGTTCGCGTGGGATTCGCGCCAGGACAGGTGGCGTTCGATTTCGGGGGCGCGCGTCTGACGAGCAAGGTGATCGACGGTCGCTTCCCGGATTACGAACGCGTGATCCCGAAGGACCTTCCGGGCAGCCTGACGGTCGAGCGGGAGGATTTACGTCAGGCGCTGGCGCGGGTAGCGATCGTGGCGAGCGACAAGTACCGGGGCGTGCGCCTGATGGTCGGTCCGGGCGGCTGTCGGCTGGTGACCCACAACGCCGAACGCGAAGAAGCCGAGGAATCGCTTTCTGCGGACTACCAGGGCGACGAGGTCGAAATCGGTTTCAACCTGAACTACCTGGTCGACGTTCTGAATGCGATCGGCGCCGACCGCATCCGCATGGAGCTCCGGGATGGCAACTCGTCGGCGCTGATCCAGGCCGAGCCCGCCGACCAGGCCCGTTACGTCGTGATGCCGATGCGGTTGTAGGGTTCCCTTCCGCCTCCGCCCGGAAACCGATGGGAATCCACCAATCAATGCGCCAGGTGGCCCAGCGTTCGGGTTCCGGGATGTCGAAGCCTGTGAGCGGCCGGGACTGGGGTGAAGGAATAAGGGAGCCACGGACCGACACGGAAGCACACGGAAAAAAGCTCACGTTGTCCTCATCGTTCCGTGATTTCAGTGTCGGTCCGTGGCCCGTTCTTTTTCGCCTGGGTTTGCGTAGAGTCTTGAGCGTTCGTGGGAATCCATGGATTCGAGGCAGGGTTCCCCCGCATGCTGCTTGATCTCTGGACGCGGAACCTGCGGAATCTTCGGGAGGACCGATTCGAACTCGGCGATGGGCTGAACCTCTTCGTCGGAACGAACGGTTCCGGGAAGACTTCACTGTTGGAAGCCTGCCACGTCCTCGCGCGGGGCCGATCCTTTCGGACCCATCGGTTGGCGCGCGCGGTCCGTAACGGGGAATCCAGCTTCGCGGTCGCGGGGCAATTGTTCGATCCGCATCACGGCCGCTCGCGCGTCGCAGTGGAGTGGGAAGGTGAGCGGCGATCCCGGCTCGAGGGTCAGTGGCTTGACGGCCATTGGGAAATCGTGCGGCGGATGCCGCTGGTTGCGGTGCACGCCGATTCGTTCGAGATCCTGACCGGGCCGCCCGACGAGCGGCGGCGGCTGCTCGACTGGGGCGCTTTCTACGTGGAATCCGGGTTTGCACGCAGCTGGCAGACCTGGCGGCGGGCGCACGAGCAGCGGAACGCGGCGCTGCGCCAGGGCGACGCGGGACTCGCCATTCGCTTCGAAGCGGTGGCCGCGGAGGCCGGGACCCATTTGAGCGGAATGCGTGCCCGGTTTGTCGAGGCACTGGGGCGTCATCTGAACGGCGAGGTCACGCAGGCCCTTCGGGAAGGGTTGGAGGGCCGGATCGAGGTCGGCTACCGACAGGGTTGGCCCGAATACGAAGGGCTGGACGAGGCGTATGCGAGGAGCCGGCCCAGCGATCTCGAGCGTGGCTTTGGACAGCTGGGGCCGCAAAAGGCGGACGTGGAATTTCGCATTTCCGGACACCCGGCACGCGAGGCGTCGCGGGGCGAACAGAAGCGCGCGTTGAACGCGCTGGTGGTGGCGCAGGGCCAGGTGTTGATGGAGGCACCGGACACAGGAAGCGTCTTGCCGATTCTGTTGCTCGACGACGCGGTCGCGGAGATGGACGCGCCGGGCGTGGGCGGAATCATGACCGTGGTCCGCGAGCTTGGGTGGCAATGTCTCAGCACGACGGTCGACCAGGGCTGGGCGGAACTCGCGGCGGCCCGGCAGCGCGATTCGCGAATGTTTCACGTGAAACATGGAAAGATTTCGGCGGTGGTGTGAGCCAGGTTGGGACCGCCACATGTTTCACGTGAAACAGGGTGCCTTGCTGGCGCCCCGAGTCGACCAGACCCTCGGCAGCGCCCTTTCCGCTATAATGACCGACCCGCCGCCCGAGTACTGACGCACTATGTCCACAGATCCGACGACCCTGACCCCACACGCCTACGACTCCAGCCAGATCAAGGTTCTGAAAGGCCTCGACGCGGTCCGGAAACGCCCCGGGATGTACATCGGCGATACCGACGACGGTACGGGCCTGCACCACATGGTTTTCGAGGTGGTGGACAACTCGATCGACGAGGCGCTGGCGGGGCATTGCACCGCGATCGACGTGACGATCCACGAGGACAACGCGGTCAGTGTCACCGACAACGGCCGCGGCATTCCCGTGGACATCCACCCGGAAGAAGGACGGTCGGCCGCCGAGGTCATCATGACCGTCCTGCACGCCGGCGGGAAGTTCGACAACAATTCCTACAAGGTCTCGGGTGGACTGCACGGCGTGGGGGTCTCGGTCGTCAACGCGCTTTCCGAGGAACTGCGCCTGGAAATCTACCGCGACGGCCGCCGCTACGAACAGATCTACCGTCACGGCGTTCCGGTTGCGCCGCTCGCTGAAGCCGGCGAAACCGACCGCACGGGCACCTCGGTCTGGTTCCGCCCCAGCACCGAGACCTTCACGAACATCCACTTTCACTATGAGATCCTGGCAAAAAGACTGCGCGAGCTGTCGTTCCTGAACTCGGGCGTCCGGATCCGCCTGCGCGACCAGCGCGACAACCGCGAAGATGTCTTTCGTTTCGAGGGCGG
>Ga0207796_1000393_pt1 | contig 18052 bp, 17 predicted proteins | sample Pon1CUnioCityCA_6_FD_187274 | JGI IMG/M metagenome (GOLD analysis project Ga0207796, IMG submission 187274) | Marine sediment microbial community from Union City, CA, USA - Pond 1C Sediment 1 (SPAdes) | ecosystem: Environmental > Aquatic > Marine > Intertidal zone > Salt pond sediment ...
TCAATTCGGTCCAGGATGCCGCCATGTCCTGGGATGATATTTCCAGTATCTTTGACTCCTGCAGTCCTCTTGAAAAGACTGATAAACAAATCGCCGGCAGGTGAGAGGATTGACACAATAAATCCCATCACCAGTCCTTGCCAGATGGGGGTACCGGGTGAAAGAAACCCAACGGACCGCCATAATAGAACCAGCAGCATGCCGCTCAAAGTACCTGCTAATGTTCCGCCACGCAGACCAGCCCAGGTTTTGTTTGGACTGAGACGGGGGGTCATCTTTTTCTCTCCAATTTCTCGCCCGATGAAATATGCCCCAGAATCTGCCAGCCAAGCTGCAGGGAGGGCGGTTAGCAGCCATCCCAACCCTTCAGGTAAAGCTCTTATGAGGATAAAATGGCTGCCGACCCAGCCAAGGTAAAAGGAGATCATCAGGTTTATTGAGAGGTTGATAGCAGCATCAGTTTTGCCTCGTTCATATTCGAGCAGGGCGGCAGCGACAACAAAGAATAGAAAGAAGGTCAGGAATATACCCAGATGTTGAACTGTAAAAAACCAGCGTTGGATGATAATAAGCAGGATCCCAAATGCAGCAACTAAAAAAGATGGATGATACCCCATTTGATTAAACAAGCGGATAAATTCATAGGCTGCGAGGAGTAAAAGCCCGGTAATGAAAAGATTGAATGGCCAACCGCCAATGTAAATCAGGATTAAGACAAGCGGCACAAAAACCAGTGCCGCTTTTACTCGTTGGGATAACATTTGGTTTGCTTAAGAAAGCTCAAGATTCTTCAACCAGTCCGCCAAAGCGGCGTTCTCTTTCTGAATAATCCTCAAGCGCCTTCCTTAATTCCTCCTCGTTAAAATCAGGCCAGTAGACTTTTGGGAAATACCATTCCGCATAGACGCTCTGCCATGTCAGGAAATTGCTGGTTCGGAGTTCTCCGGAGGTTCGAATGACCAGGTCGGGATCTGGCAGACCGCTTGTGAACATGTAACTGCTGACCAGCGCTTCATCCACATCCTCAGGATCGATGTCATCTCGGATTATATTTTTGATAGCGTTAATAATCTCATCTCGGCCGCCGTAGTTGAATGCGATAATGATATTCACCCGTGAATTATCTTTAGTCAGCTCAATGGCATGTCTGACTTTCTCCTGGAGTTTTTGGGGAAGACCCTCCAAATGCCCGATATGGATAAGGCGGGCGCCCTCCTCATGGAGTTCTTTGAGTTCCTTGTCTATTACATCCGCTAAAATATGTAATAACCCGGTTATCTCCGCTTTGGGTCGCGACCAATTTTCCGTGGAGAAAGCATAAAGTGTCAGATATTCAATCCCAAATTTTGCACTGGCTCGGATGATGGTGCGCAGGTTTTCAGTACCAGCCCGGTGCCCTGCCAGCCTGGGCAAGCCGCGTTCTTTTGCCCAGCGGCCGTTTCCGTCCATGATGATGGCAACATGACGTGGTATTTTTTTTAGATCCTCTAAACTTTCCTTTTTAGCCATTTGCTTTTATACTTCCATGATCTCTTTTTCTTTTTTGTCGCCGACTTCCTGGACCTTATCATTAAATTTATCGGTCAGTTCCTGGAGTTCCTTCTCTCCGCGCTCCTGGTCATCTTCTGAGATCAAACCCTCTTTTTCGAATTCTCTTAAATCGCGAATAATATCGCGGCGAACATTCCGAATTTTTACCCGAGTTTCTTCCATCCGGTTGTGAACAACACGAACAAGTTCATAGCGACGTTCTTCAGTCAATTGGGGCATGGTCAACCTGATAACCTTGCCGTCGTTGTTGGGGGTTAATCCAAGATCTGATGCAAGAATTGCACGATCAATATTCTTAAGTGTCGCGGGATCAAAGGGCCGGATCAGGAGCTGTCGCGGCTCTGGAACGCTGATGGATGCCAGTTGTATCAGGGGCGTATTCATCCCGTAATATTCGACAGGCATTCTTTCAACCAGCGATGGTGAAGCACGACCTGTTCGAATAGTGGATAAATCTTCTTCAAGAAGTTCTAATGCTGTTTGCATGCGTTCTGCGGCTTCACGTAGGGCGTCTTTAATCATCATCAACCTCCTTGGTGTAATGCTCTTCTAAGGATAATAAACTTACTATATTTTTTCTCGCGTCCAATTTCAGTAAAGTTAATTTATTAGAAATTACATAATAAATTTTTCAGGGCAGGAGAGGTACTTATCTTCCTGATACCCGACAACTTCTGCTAATACCTGGTCTTTATTACTGTGACACTAAATAGTCGATCATTAAGTCTTTTTCTTCTGGGCTGACAACAGCACCTTTATCGATCATTCTGTCAATGAGATCGGACCACTCTGCCTCTGTGGTGTAATCTGCATTGAATACAAGATCGGATGAATGGCAGTCGCTGCATCTATCAACGATCAGCGCCCTGACATCCTCAGTCTCTGTTTCTGGTGCTTCAGTCTCTGGTGCTGTTGTTTGAGCACATGCAGCAATCAAGGTTAACAAGATCAACCCAGTTAATGAGATGAGAATCCATTTCTTGTTCATGCGGAACTCCTTTCAACACTGATTTTACTTTTACTTTCCTAATTATAATCGGAGTTTTTCTCTATTTGGGATGAACCTGTCCCAAATGTTTTGTAGATTTATTCCGGGCACGTGCGGCAAAAGCGGTGCATGGCTAAGGCTAATAGGTAAACAGCCCCGGAAACCAGGATGATGGTTGCCCCGGAGGAAAGGTTGAAAGTATAGGAGATCAATAGACCCCCAATTGTAAAAATCAGGCTTAAGCCGGTAGCCAGGAGCATGATGTGTTTCATGTTCTTTAAATACATCGCACCGATTGCCGCGGGGACGGTTAGGAGTGCGATGATCATGATCAGCCCCACCACCCGCATCAGCATAACAACTGCCAATCCGATCATGGCGACCAGGATCACATATAAGCTGTCAACAGGTAAGTTGCGTACCCGTGCAAAGGTCTCATCGAATGCCGATGCTTGCAATTCTTTGTAGAATAGGATAACTAAGGCAACCACCAGGATGTCTACTACCAGCATCAATATCAAATCGACATTTGTCACAGCGAGAATGCTGCCAAAGAGATAGCTCATCAGGTCAGCCTTGTAGCCCGGAGTCATATCTGCAAAAATAATCCCAATCGCCATCCCTATCGCCCACATTACACCGATCAAAGTGTCCTGCCTCTGGCGGGTTTTCCGCTGTACATATCCCATTAGAAAGGAAGCACCAAGGCTGAATGCCACTGCGCCAAGTATCGGATTAATACCCAAATAAAATGCCAGGCCAACGCCGCCATAGGCTGTGTGGGCTACACCACCGGAAATAAAGACCATCCGCTTAAGGACGACCAGGGTTCCGATAATCCCACTTGCAAGGCTGACCAGAACAGCAGCCATCAGAGCATTGCGCATGAAGCCGTAACTGAGCAGTTCAACCATTATCTTCCCTCCTGGTGCTCTGCGAGGACTCGATGAGGTATGCCGTGAGCGATCAGGTCAACCGGGCAGTTATAACCGGCTTTTAGCATCTCTGCTGTAATTTCTTTTTCGCCATGGTAATGGAGCTTCCGATTTAAACATCCGATCGTTTTTACATATCGCGATATCACATTCAGGTCGTGGGACACAAGCAGAATGGTTACACCATGCAGGTTTATTTCATGCAACAACTCATAAATCTTTGCTCTTGATTCAAAATCAACACTGATGGTGGGTTCATCCAGTATCAGCATTTCGGGTTCTGTCGCCAGGGCTCGTGCGATATAAACCCGCTGGCGCTGTCCGCCTGAGAGTTCTCGTATCCCACGGTTTTTATAATCTAGCATGTCCACCCAGGCTAATTTTTCTTCAATGATCCTGTCATCCTGATCCGTAAGCGGCCTAAATACTCGTTTTTTGCTGAGCCGGCCCATTTTTACAACATCGTAAACGCTGATGGGAAAATCCGAATCAAACACAGTAAATTGGGGAACATAACCAATATGCTGACGGCCTTTTTGTGGAGGCTTTCCCATCACATTGACCCGGCCGCTCTTTGGCGGGAGCAATCCCAAAATGATTTTAATTAATGTGGTTTTTCCACCGCCATTGGGCCCGATCAAACCGATGAAATCATTGTCGTTGATTGTTAAATTAATATCTTCCAGGATTGTTTCATGGTCGTATCCCCCATATAATTTTTTGATTTCAACCTGTGGATGGGTCATCGTCTTTGCTATTGTCATTTCAAGCCTTTGCATTAATAAATTGGTTTTGATGCTTTAGCTAATTACTCAGGGCTGATTTAAAAGCCTTTGCTGCTGATTCGAGATTGGAAAGCCAATCCTTCGCCAGAGGGTCTATCACTGCCACTTCAGCGCCGATCTCCTGGGCGACAGCTGCTGCGCTTGCTGTATTGAAGGTGGGTTGAACAAAAATAACTTTAATTTTTTCATTTTGAGCCATATCAACCAGGGCCGCTAATTCACTGGGACTTGGGTCCTGTCCGCCAACCTGAACCGGGAATTGTTCCAGGTTGTAATGGTCTGCAAAATAACCCCAGGCAGGGTGAAAGACCATGAATTTCCGTTGTTCCAGGGTGTTGAGGGTATCGTTGATGTCCCTGTCAAGGTTCTCAATATCAGCAATCAGAGCATCAAAATTCTCCCTGAACATTTCAGCGGATTCAGGAATCAATGCGTTCAGTGCAACCAGTGTATTTTCCGCAATGATCTTTCCATTCTCAGGGGAAAGCCATACATGGGGGTCCAGGCCTTCATTTTCCTCGTCCTCATGGCTTTCCTCATCATCCTCATGGCTGTGGTCCGTTGTCAGGGGAATGCGCTGAATACCCTTTGCTGAATCGATAATTGCTAAATTTGGATTTATATCTTTAAATCTTGGCACCCAAACAGCCTCATACTCCAGCCCAATTGTAAAAAGGATATTTGATTGGGTGAGGGCTCTCATTTGCTCCGGTTTTGGTTCATAGGTATGGGCTTCTTGCCCTGGACCGACCATCACATTGACGCTGACACTTCCGCCGGAGATCCTGTCAACAAAATATGCCTGTGGGAGGATGCTGACTGTCACCTGGGTAGATTTTTCCTGTAAGCCGGTTTCCTGATTTTCTGGTTGACAGGCGCTTAGAAGAATTATGAATAATAAGAAAAATATTGATAAGATTTTCAGGCTTCTATTTTGAATTTTCATTTTTTGTTTCCATGCACTCCTGGCAGATTCCGTAAAATTGGAGGATATGTTCGTCGATTATGAACCCTGTTTCCACCTCAATGCGATCGATTAGATCCTTCAAGGCAGGTGTCCCTGTGAATTCCACAGCCTTTCCACACTCTCGGCAGATAAGATGGTGATGATGCCCGGGAGTGGCTAACACGTAACCATGGCATCCGTCCTCGCCATGTACCTTTCGAACAAGATTCAGCTCTGTAAAAAGGTCCAGGGTTCGATACACAGAGACAAGCCCGATCTGACAATTTTTTGTTGTTGCGCGCTGATGTATCCTTTGCGGTGTAAGGGGTACTTTAGACTCCTTTAGTATCGTAACGACCTCCTGTCGGGGGCGTGTAAACCGCAAGCCTTCTTGATTAAGTTTTTCCTGCAAATTCATAACAAATCCTTATTGAAAATATTTTTCAATAAAAGATTTTATTGTAGGTTTGATCGGAAGTCAAGGGCATTGAAGATAGGTATCAGGGACTTGGTATTGGTTATGAGATACTTGGTATTAGGATGGGTTGGGTCAAGTCAAATTTTGAGATTTGAATTGGTTTGGTTAATTTTGTAAATATTTTCCAATTACATAAAAACCAATTATCATTTACCATTCACCATGCATAAACCCCTAAAAGTATTGTAAACGTAAATCAGGAAGGGTCATAAACACCTAATTCCCAGTACCCAATACCTAATCCCTTAAAAGAAAAAACCCCCGGCCGGCGTTACCAGGGGTGGAAGAAAATTACATTTTTGATTTAACCGGAAAAATTATAACACAAAAATTCTTATTGTGGTTTAAATCTCGATCGTTTCAATGATTTTCAGAGATATTCATGCACTAATCAAGTGGATTGGATTGAAGGTCTTTGATCAAGGGTATGAACTTATCTCGCAATTCCAATCGTGGGTCAAGGTTAAGAAATATCCCCACCTCTTTGGAGAGCTTTGTAAAAATTTTGATCGTGTCCTCCAATGCCCGCCAACTATCAGCGGGATAAAATCGGCCAAAGACGGTCATCAAGCTGGTGAATGTTTCCGGGTTGATCCATCCTTTGATGTCTTTGCCTTGATAGGTTGTAAAAGAGTCTTGTCCTTCGATCAATAGGGAATGCCAACCCATCATTTCCAGCAGATTCCCCTTCATCAACCAATCGTGGTGCTTTGCTCGCCAAAGGTCTCTGCGCCATAGATATTTCCCCACATGATATGCATTAAGCCAAAAATCTGAAATGTTTTTTTGAAAAGCTTCTTGTGAAGGTTTTTCAGGAGGGCGTGCTGTTCCAGGGGCTTTTGGTAAGTGTTTAGTCAATTTGTCTTTATCAATTAATACGCTGTAACCAGGATCAAAATGAGGTGGTAAGGATTTATCCAATTTTCCCAATGCACTTGTCGAAGAAATGATGAAATCTACCAATAATCCTCCCTCGTAAATGATTTTCCAGGTTACTTGTTCAGCATCTTGCTTAACATCAGCGAGCCAAACGGGACCAAAAGATTTGAACCACGCCTCATCTTTTGAATAAATCAGGGGATTTTGTGTATAAAGTTGAAGGTCAATATCCGAAAGGCGGTCTGTGGTTTTTTTATGGACCTGTGACCCTAACAATATTACAGCGCGTATATTTTCCTGTTCTTCTCCCCATTTTTCAACCGCTTTAAGAAATTTTTTCGGTGCGATCATCCGGACCTTCTTTTCCAAGTTTGGATTGAGAATATTTTATCCTTAAATCAAAAAGCTCCTCGACCTGGACTCGAACCAGGAACCTAGCGGTTAACAGCCGCTTGCTCTGCCAATTGAGCTATCGAGGAAGGCCTATGAATTATACGAAAAAGCCCCTGAGGTGTCAAGCAACTCAACGAAAAATTTTAATGACTGCTACTGCTCTCCGCTTCTGACTTCATCAATAATTGATCTTGCCAGTTTGTTTAATTTTTCTTTTTTCTGATCTGCCATATCCTGGGTGCTGGCATCCCAGTAGACATCCAGAAGCTCAACGACATCAAGACTGCTGGCAGCCCGTCCTTCTGGCAATCGAACCCTTGCCTGCATTATGGGGCGTTTCACCAGGTGGAACTCAAATGCAGGTGCAGAAAGGGCTCGCAAAGTCGCTTCATCAATCAAGGCTTCCCATTCTCGCTGATATTCGATCACCATCCGAACGATGGCATCATCCAGGTCTCCCTTTGACTGCAGGGCTTCCTGTAATTTGTGATTGACTGCCTCATCGGAGTTCAGGGTTACGTGAATATCAATAAATGGGCGAATATTTTTCAACTCACGCCAAATAACCTCGGTGTTCCCTTTGGATACATCTGCCAAAATGAAATATTTTTTGTCTCCCGCTTCACCAAAGTCCACCCGTTCGATCGAGCCAGGGTAAATTACGGGAGGATGTGATCCCTCATTGATATTTTGGGGTTTATGGATGTGACCCAGTGCAACATAATCAAGTCGTTTATCCTTTACAAGGGCTGGCGGAAGGACCATGTCATTGCCCAGCATGACCATCCTCTCAGTACCGTATTTTGCACCTTCAACTGAGGCATGGGCAGTCAGGATGGTGGGCAGGTTTGGATCCGCATTTGAGAGCCATTCCTCGATCAGCTCGCTGACCTTATCGCTTAAAATTTTGTAAGTTTTTTCTGGTTCTGCTCCTCCCAATTCCAATGATGCCATCATTCCGGATCGGGAGATCCAGGGGAGGGCAATGATCTGGATGGGCAATCCTTCTAAATCCCCAGGAGATAGTGTTTGAGGTTTGTCCATCACCCTTATGTGCGGGACATTGAGGGTATCAAATTCCTGGATTGCGTGGGCGCGCCCGGTAGCGGGGGAGATATCGTGGTTACCGGTCAGGAGTAAGGTCTGAATACCAGCTTGGGATAGCCGCATCATTCGTTTTCCCCATTCGCGCTGATAGGTAGGTGCAGGGGAACGGTCCTTGTATGTATCCCCCGCAAAAATCACCAGGTCAACCTTTTCATCTATTGCAGTTTGAACAATCTCATCCAGGGATTTGAGAAAATCCATCACCCGCATTGGTAGTCCTGTTTGGGGATCGTGACGGCCGTAATTAGCCATATCGATGTGGGCATCTGCGAAGTGGAGGAGTCTTACCATTTGTTAACGAGACTTTCTGAAAAATATGAAATTGATGATATCCATTCAGTCATCTGATGGCTATTGTTTTGACTTACCGATTGGTTTTGGCTGGCTTAGGGCTGACACTTTCAGTTGGTTCTGCCGCGTTTTTCATTTTCTCCAGCTTGCGCTCCAATCGTTTCTCATCGAGCATCTGTAATTTACGAGCCTGGATGCTGGTATTGACCAAAAAATAGATGGTCATTATCAGAGCCAGAAAACCGACAATGACAGTGTAAAGTGTTGTTGGTCCAAAAAATGGCAAGTTGATTGTTGGATTGCCAAGGATCAAAATCGTTGTATTCGCTAATATGGCTAAAAGGCGAATTTCCGTTGGCCCGATCTTGGCATTGGTAATCTGGAAAACACCCGTGACGTAGGTGACTAAGTAAACCATGATCGAAAGCAGCAGATAGGCAATGGCACCCATGCTTGCCACAGTCAGGTCAACAAAAGGTGAGAGCCCCAGGCCAAGGAAAATCAGAACAGCACTGATGGCGTCAACATAATGATCGATAAGGAACCCATAGCGCGGCCGCTCAATATGTCTGTATCGGGCCAGTGTCCCATCCAGGCTGTCACCAAACCAGTTTAAAACAAATCCGAAACTCGCAAGCAAAAGAAAATAGGGGCTGATATGGGTGAGGGCGTAACTAAAAAAGATCAAGATAGAAGCAAAAATCCCTATCCATGTCAGGACATCCGGGGTTACCCAATCCGGCATATGGGCTGCAAGCCAATTAAGGGCGGGCCTCTCCAGAAACCCCAATAGGATATCATTTTCTCTTGTGTGTTTTTCTACTTTGCTCATTTTCTACCTTTCAATTGGTGAGATTAAATGCCTAAAAATTCAGGCCAAATTGGGTAAAACATAGCCCATTGCTCGGAGTAGCTCATAATAAGGCTTTCAGCTTCTTTCAATACTCTGTCAGCATTATGAATAATTTCTGTTTCGAGTTCATCAAATGGTTCCATCCATATCGGTTGAGATGCTTCCAGTTTATATCTGCCGCCAGGCTGGGTTGTTGCTGCCACGACGACCACCGGGGCGTCCGCTTCCAGTGCCATTCTTATGTACGTCACCGGGAGGTTTGCTTTATACCCGAAAAATGTTGGTTGGTATTTATTTTGTTGATCTTCTGGCAGCGGCCTGTCCAGTCCCGTAAGAATACTGCCGCCGTTGTTCAATCTTTTTCTTGCCTCTCGGAAAGCGCTGAGTGTCATTGGCGTGACGATTATGCCCAGGCTTTCCCGAAGTTGATTTTGCATCTTGTAGGATGATACCGGTTGTGGAAAGGAAAGCACCTGTACGATGTAGTTATTGAGTGCAAGTGCGTAACCCATCAGGTCGAAATTGCTCAGGTGGGGACAGGCAAAAACCGTTGCCTGGTTATTCTTGATTCGATCAAAGGCTTGCTGCGCTGATGAACTGAAATCGACGATCTCCTGCAGCCGTTCTGGACGGGATAAAAAATAAAAATAATCAAATATACAATTTGCGGATGATTGAAAAACAATTTTTGGCAATTTGTCCAATTTTTCTTTGGATAATGATTTGCCATGAATAACATACTGGTTCGCACGAATAGCCTTGACCATAGGACTTTTTTTGTTTCGTCCTAATCTTTTTCCAATAAAGGAAGAAAATTTCAACCCTATTGAGCGAGGCAAAATCCGTCCAAGGATGATTGCAGCCTGGATGACCACGGACTGGTTAAAAATATTTCTTAAAGATATTGATCTTTTGGTCTTGTTATTCAAAATGCTGATCCCGCAAATTAGATATTGATAAATCCACTATTTCATGTAAGAGTCTTATTCTACTTCATATGGCGAAAAACAATAAAAATGGTCCGTGATGGTGAGAAGTCTTCATTATATATCGAGGAATTTTTGGGACGTAATCCTTATGATTCTTGTAATCAAATTTTTCCCTGACTTATCAATCCTATTCTTTTATGGCAATTCAGAAATGATCGATATGTGGTATAAATGCAGTCAAATGGCGGATCTTATCCGAATTATAGCGGAAATTTCTCCATTGATGTTCTGATATTTTCTCAAAGGCTCCATAATGAAAATTGTTTGTATCGCAGCCTCTTTTGTCCCTTCAAATACTGCAAACAGTATCCAGGTTGTTAAAGCAGCCCACGCTTTAAATGAAATCGGTAATGACGTAACCCTCTTGGTGCCTGGCGATAAGGCGGTCTCCTGGGAGGAATTAAAATGTCATTATGGTCTGCGAAAGCCTTTCAAAATCAAATGGATTCATGAAAATCTCTTGTTTAGACGCTATGATTTTGCGATCAACGCTGTTCAGAAAGCAAAAAGGATGAAACCTGCCCTGATTTATACATGGGTATTGCAGGCAGCGGTTCTCTCGCTGTGGCAGGGTATTCCCACAGTATTGGAACTACATGATAGGGTGACCGGTCGTATTGGTCCGTGGCTCTTTCGAAGGTTTTGGAAGGCAAAAACCCAAAAGCGCTTGTTAACCAACACCAAGGCACTTAAGGAGCGTTTGATTTTGAAATATGGTCTTGCGGATTATCAAGCCCAAATTCTTGTTTCACCGAATGGTGTGGAATTAGAAAGATACCAGGGATTGTCATCACCAGAAGAAACCCGCCGAAGTTTAGGATTAGTACCCGGTTTTACGGCTGGATATACCGGTCATTTTTACGCTGGCAGGGGAATGCAGTTGATGTTTGATCTTGCCAAAGCACTTCCAAACACCAATTTTCTATGGGTTGGTGGGGAGCAAGAGGATGTTTTATTGTGGGAAAAACGGGCAGAATCAGCCGGGTTAGAAAATTTGCATTTGACTGGCTTCATTGAAAATGCCAGATTACCTGATTATCAAGCAGCAGCAGATGTGCTCCTGATGCCCTATGGCGAACGAATTGCAGGCAGCGGCGGCGGAAATTCGGCAGAGATCGCCAGCCCAATGAAGATGTTCGAATATATGGCTGCTGGAAGGGCAATACTTTCCAGTGATTTGCCTGTAATTCACGAGGTTTTAGATGAAGAGACAGCTGTTTTCTGCCCGCCAGGTAAGCCTATAGCATGGAAGGAGGCTTTGATTGCCTTGAAAAAAGACTCACATCGCTGTAAGCAGCTTGGCATCCGGGCAAGGTCTGCCGTCCAAGAATACACCTGGCAGAAAAGGGCAGTGAAAGCGCTTTCTGATTTGGATTTACATAATGAAAATTGAGAAAGCACAAACCAAAGCATTGCTTTGGTTGCTAATTGTTTTGATATTAAGTGTTTCCCTAAGGGTGATGCTATTAGGAGCTTATCCTCCCCAAACCTTCGGTGATACGAACGGCTATTTCCGAGCAGCTAAGGCAGTTTTGAACGGTTTTGATAATTATGACGGGACCCGCACCCCTGTTTACCCGGTTTTTATTGCCCTGTTAGGATCTGAAAGAGGAATCTATATAGGGCAGTTAATCTTAGGTGTTTTCATAACAGCAGCCTGGTTCGTTATTGGTTATAAAGCTTCAGGTCGGCTCAGCTTTGCTGTTTTAATTGGATTAGCTCACAGTCTTAACCCGGGTCAATTCTTCTTTGAGGCTAATCTATTAACAGAGACATTAGCAACATTCTGGTTGATGTTGGCTTTGTTGGGCGCTTATTTTTGGCTTTCGGATGACTCCCATCAGTCAATTTGGCTGGGATTGGGTATAGGGATAAGTGCATCTGTGGCAGCACTGACCCGTCCTCAATTTATCTTTTTGCCATTTATTATTTCTATTTTCCTTGCACTCACATTTAAAGACCGGAAATTTCATTTCAACTTTAAGCCCATTTTAAGCGTGATGCTGCCAGCAGTGCTGATCATTGGTGGATGGATGGGTTGGATCCAGTCACGTTACAATATTTTCAGCCTGACAGTTATGTCCGGTTTCCACATGGTCCAGCATACGGGGTATTATTTTGAGGATGTTCCTGATGAATATGCCGCTTTGCGTGATGTATATTTGGATTATCGCCAGGATCGGATGGAAACCTATGGCACGCAGAGTAATACCATCTGGGACGCAATTCCTGCCATGCAAGAGGCTGCCGGGATGAGCTTTTATCAATTATCACGGACACTGCAGGAAATTTCTATTCAACTTATTCTGACCCATCCCTGGCAGTACTTGCTGCGGGTGATAAAAGGATGGTTGTATTTTTGGCGTGCACCTATCTATTGGGACAGTACAGCTTTTTCCATCCCGATTTTGGCAGATCTGATGGGAATTTGGGCAATTGTTGCTAGAGGATTGATGCTAATAACAAATATGGTTTTTATCATTTCCAGTATCCTGGCGTTAATTTCAAGGAAATTACGGAAGGTCTGGCAGTTGGCGCATTTTCAGTGGCTCTTAGCCGGAACTATTTGGGGCACATCGATCCTGACTTCTTTGGTGGAACACGGTGAAAACCAACGCTTCCTTATCCCCATTCAAACGGCTGTGTTCTTTTGGGTCTTATGGATTCTTTATTCAATGCTGATAAAAAATTTTTCGAAGGTGAAAATGAACATGAGTTTAGAGGAAAAATAAAGACAATATGAAGAGAATTATCATCCACTTTTCGATAATAGCAGTCATAAGTTTAATCTTCAGTCTTGTAATTCAAACGATTCTACCTTTAGGTGATTTCTGGAAGGGGGGGACTGCTGGATTCATTTTATTAATTTTGGTATTCCTTATTCTATACACTGCCTGGCATAAAGCTGGATGGGGAAAAACTTTGGCCTGGATGATGATCCTGACTTTTATCCTCCGACTGGGATTAGGGATTTTATTTACATGGGGATTGCCGCTTTTTGGCTATGAGGAAGTTCCACAGAAAGCCGGATTTGTTTTCCAGGATGCTTTTATGAGGGAAACAAGTGCCTGGGAATTGGCCCAATCCAATGAGCCAATAACGAGAGCTTTCAGCGATGACTATACGTCTGATCAATATGGCGGTTTGTTGGCAATGTCCGCTCTGGTATATCGTTATATCAGCCCTGATGCCTTCAGACCTCATTTGATTATCATCCTTACATCTGCAGCATTTTCTTTGAGTTTGCCTTTTATGACCGGAATCCTGGGAAGATTGTTTGGAAAACGGGCATCTTTGTGGGGGGGATGGCTTATGGCACTCTATCCTGAAGGGATACTGCTGGGTGCATCACAGATGCGTGAACCATTTCTAATATTGTTTTTTGCAATAGCGACCTGGTCCACCTTACAATTTTTAGATCGAAGGCGATTAAAAACTGCCATCCCCTTATTTCTAGGCAGTGCAATTTGCCTGTTATTGTTCTCATTCAGGGTGGCGATTCCATTGTTAGGAATTATCCTGTTATGGGTTTGGGTGATGGAATCTCGCAAGATGTCACGGAAATGGTTGAAAGGTGCTATCTGGCTTGTTATTTTTGGGACGATTCTTGGGTTCGGCTGGTTGTATTGGGATTGGCTGCGTGAGATCATCAACTGGGATGTTCGGTTAACACTGATTGCATCGGGAAGAATCCAATATGAGCTTGAATCCTTACCTGCATGGCTCCATTTACCTTTTGTTGTTATTTACGGTCTTTTCCAGCCTGTGCTGCCCGCTGCTATCGCTGCCCCTGCGCCATGGATTTGGTGGGGATTGGGTGTTTTCCGTGCCCTGGGATGGTATATTTTACTGCCTTTATTGGGTTATGCCTTAATTCGAGTGATTGGACTGAAAAATTCAAAAGATAAGCGATTGTTATTCTTCATGATTCTGATCGTGTGGGTTTGGGTTTTACTCGCTTCTGCTCGGGCAGGGGGTGATCAATGGGATAATCCTCGATATCGGACCATTGTTTTACCGTGGATGGCAATTATTGTCGGATGGGTTGTGGATTATGTGAAAATAAAGAAAGATCGGTGGCTGGGACGGGTATTATTAATTGAAGGCATCTTTTTATCCTTTTTCACGGAATGGTACATCAGCAGATATTATCCGGTTATTCCTCGTTTGGACTTTTGGCTGATGATTGGGTTAATCCTGATTCTCAGTCTTTGTGTGGTCATCATAGGTTTTCTTTTGGATCGAAAGAGGAAGAAAAGTGAAAGAAAGTCTTTAGTAAATGATTAATTCGGATTATGTGGATTTTAAGCTTGCTTGACCCTTCAAACTGGGAGATTATAATTGATTAGCTGGTTTTTTGACAATCAGGTTGTTAAAATTTGTAAAGAAGAGGTTTCATGAAGAATGAATTTAATTGGGCTGAAAAGAAAATATGTGTCACAGGTGGTGCTGGTTTCCTTGGGACGCATTTGATCAGGGAATTGCGAAGCAGGGGCGCTGAGAAAATTTTCATCCCAAAAATTGAGGATTACGACCTGGTGGATGGGAATGCTATCAAACGGATGCTGGCAGATTCAGACCCAGATATCATCATTCACCTGGCAGCCCATGTGGGCGGGATCGGTGCCAATCGAGAGCATCCGGCAGAATTTTTTTATGACAACCTGATGATGGGCGTACAACTGATCCACCAGGCATATGAGCGTGGGGTAGAAAAATTTGTCGCCATTGGGACGGTCTGCGCCTATCCAAAATTCACCCCCGTGCCTTTCAGTGAGGATGACCTATGGATAGGGTATCCCGAAGAAACCAACGCCCCATATGGATTAGCGAAAAAGATGCTGCTTGTCCAATCCCAGGCTTATCGAGATCAATATGGCTACAACAGTATTTTCCTGCTGCCTGTTAACCTTTACGGCCCTGGGGACAATTTCGATCCCCGCAGTTCTCATGTGATCCCAGCCCTTATTCGCAAATGCGTTGAAGCAAAAGAAGCAGGAGAAGATCATATCGTGGTTTGGGGGGATGGTTCACCCACCCGTGAGTTTATTTATGTAACTGACGCTGCCAGGGGAATTGCACTGGCGACGGCGGGATATAATGAATCGCTGCCAGTCAATATTGGATCGGGTTTTGAAATCAGCATAAAAGACTTGGCGCAAAAGATTTCGAGACTTACTGGTTTTGATGGTGAACTGGTTTGGGACACCTCTAAACCCAACGGCCAACCACGTCGAGCGTTGGACACAAGCAGGGCAAAAGAGAAGTTTGGCTTTGAAGCCCGGGTGGATTTTGATGAAGGTCTCAAGAAGACCATTGAATGGTACTTGGAACATCGAGAATAATTTTTATGACAGCAGAAACCAGCCAGAGCCAGGCTAAACAATCTCCCACAATTTATTTACGACCATCAAAGGGATGGTTGTCGATTGACTTTAAAGAATTGTGGCGTTATCGTGAGCTGATTTTCTTCCTCACCTGGCGGGATATCAAAGTTCGCTACAAACAGGCAGTCCTTGGGATTGCCTGGGCAATCTTACAGCCTTTGTTGACAACCCTGATTTTCACTGTGATCTTTGGTGTTTTGCTTGGCACTCCATCACAGGATTTGCCCTACCCTTTGTTCTCCCTAACGGCTCTACTCCCCTGGCAGTTATTTTCTACAGCTTTGCAGCGATCCAGTGTCAGCCTGGTCGGTAATGCAAACCTGATAACCAAAATTTATTTTCCCCGTCTTGCGATTCCTTTATCTTCAGTTTTTGCTGCCCTGGTTGATTTTGGGGTTTCATTTGGTGTCTTATTGCTTGTGATGGCTTATTATCGGTATTGGCCGGGATGGAATATACTCTGGCTTCTGCCGATCGTGCTCCTTGCCTTGTTAACTGCCCTGGCTGTTGGGCTTTGGCTTTCTGCTTTGAATGTTCAATACCGTGATATTCAGCACATGGTGCCTTTCCTGATCCAGGTATGGATGTATGCCTCACCAATTGTTTATCCCATTGACACCATTCCAGAAGGTCTTTGGCGTTCGTTGTACGGCCTCAACCCCATGGTCGGTGTCATCCAAGGTTTTCGTTGGGCTCTGCTGGGTGCAGATCCTCCTGATATCACAATGGCGATTTCTGTGATCGTAGTTCTTGTTCTTTTAATCAGCGGTTTATATTATTTCCGGCGGATGGAGAAAACCTTCGCCGATATTGTTTAGGAATTTATGTCAGATATAGCGATCAGAGTTGAAAAAATTTCAAAGCGGTATCGTATCGGGCTTGCGCAAGAACGTCCGGATACTTTGCGTGATCTCCTTGTCTCGAGTGTCCGTCGATTTAAACATATGTTCAGCAGCCCTGAGGGCGGTCGCTACGATGATCCAGCTCACATCTGGGCGCTTAAAGATGTGTCATTTGAGGTGGAAAAGGGGCAGGTCCTGGGCATTGTCGGACGGAATGGTGCTGGAAAGAGCACGTTATTAAAAATCCTTTCCCGGGTAACGGATCCTACGGAAGGTTTTGGTGAGATACATGGCAGGGTGGGATCTTTATTGGAGGTGGGCACCGGGTTTCATCCAGAGCTTTCTGGCAGGGAAAATATTTATTTGAACGGTGCCATCCTGGGAATGCGCCGTGATGAAATCGACAGAAAATTCGATGAAATTGTGGCATTTTCCGAGGTCGGCAAATTTATAGACACACCTGTCAAGCGCTTCTCCAGCGGGATGTATCTTCGTCTTGCCTTTGCTGTCGCTGCCCATCTGGAGCCTGAAATTCTTGTTGTAGATGAGGTTCTGGCTGTTGGTGATGCGGAATTTCAGCGGAAATGCTTGGGAAAGATGAATGATGTTGCCCAGGAAGGCAGGACTGTGTTGTTTGTCTCCCATAATATGTCTGCCATTTTGCGGTTGACCCAGGAGACAATTGTTCTTGATGAAGGAAAGATCGTCCTGCGAGCTCCCACACCCCAGGCAGTTGATCATTATTTGAACATGGGATTGACCAAACAGGGAGAGCGATTTTGGTCGGAAGAAGAATTGAACGCAAGTTCAGACAACTTTAAACCGATAGCATTACGGGTGAAGAACCCTGATGGACAAATTGTTGACACGGTAAATTCGTCAGAAGGTTTTTCGATTGAATTTGAGTACCGGTTAAATGAAGACATCAGCGGACTGAGGGTGGGTTTGTACATGATGACGACCCGGGGAGAATACGTGTTTACCACATTCGATACGGATGACCCGGAGGTTTATCATAAGTTCAGCAATCGACCTGCCGGGCATTATTTCAGTCGATGCAAAATTCCTCCCAATCTCATGAACGAAGGCAGATTTATCCTCGGTTTGAATGCCAGTGTTTATCGCATTCGCCGTCATTTCCAAGATGATAGGGCTTTAACCTTCACTGTCGATGCAACGGGCGCTCCCGGTACCCATTGGCCAGAACAACGTCTTGGGCCTGTACGTCCACAATTTGAATGGGTTATTGAGGGACTAGAGAATTAATGATGGAAAAACGTGCAATAAAGAAGATTCTTGGAGAATTACCCTATACTGTTGAAATTTATTGGCACCTGCTCCAACGACATAAACCCTGGCAAGCCCATTTCAACCTGGATCTTTTGGAATCCCGCCTGGCTGAATCGGTATCCCGGGCTGAACCCTTTGTTGGCTCTGCTTCTCCTGGAAAGCGTGTTTTTATCTTTTCCACACTCCATTATTGGATCGAATTCTCAACATTTCTTGCCCTTGTTTTGGCAGGAAAAGGTCACCAGGTGACATTATCTTATTTGCCTTACGGAAGCTGGAATAAACCGATTAATAAGTTTGATTTACGAGGGCAGAACCTTTATGCTCGCCAGGTGCTC
>Ga0207796_1000394_pt1 | contig 17986 bp, 19 predicted proteins | sample Pon1CUnioCityCA_6_FD_187274 | JGI IMG/M metagenome (GOLD analysis project Ga0207796, IMG submission 187274) | Marine sediment microbial community from Union City, CA, USA - Pond 1C Sediment 1 (SPAdes) | ecosystem: Environmental > Aquatic > Marine > Intertidal zone > Salt pond sediment ...
TAAATGCAGCCTTAGCCCCCATAAAATAGACCAAATATTAAGAAAATGAACGATCAAACCAGGGAAATAAGATTAAATCCACAGCCTGATAAAAAAAGAAGCCATTGGTACTTGCTGACCGGCCTGGTTTTAGGTGTGGCTGTTGGTTTGATTTATGCCTGGTTGATCAACCCGGTGGTCTACCAGGATACAACCCCCGATACCCTGTCTGAAAGTTATAAGGAAATTTACCGCCGAATCATTGCTGAAGTGTTTGCTGCCACCCGCGATCTGGAACGGGCAACCAGCCGCCTCAGCCTTTTAGAGGATGAAAATGAGGTATTTGCCCTGGGTGCGCAAGCACAACGCGCCTTATCAGAGGGGCGGGAGGAGGAAGCCCATGCCCTGGCTTTATTAGCCTCAGCAATCCAATCCGGGCAGCCAACCGGGGAATCGATACCGACAATAATCTCGCCATCTGAAGCCCCCAATGAACCATCCATCCCCACGCAAACACTTCCAAAACAGGCTCCCGAGCCGTGAAAATTTCAATCAAGAGGATAGCGATAGACATTTGTCTCACGCTGGATAAAGCCCATCGATCGGTACAACCTGTTGGCGGCTTTGCGGCTGGGATTTGAGGTCAGGTTCACTTCCCGTAAGCCTAACTCACGCGCTTTTTGAATACAAGCTTCTGTAAGGGCTTTCCCAATACCTTTGTGGCGGAAGTTCTGATCGACGACCACATCCTCGATCCAGCCGTGGATGCCAGTTGGGGATTGAAAGGTAGCCAATGCAGCAGTGCCGACAATATCGCCGGTGGAATCAGGATACCTGGCAAAGAAAATATGCGTATCCGGTGATTCAATCATTCTGCCTAAGGCTTCCGGTATTGGTGGTGGGCTGTGATCTGTTAGCTGCGGTATCAACCTGACAAAAGCCTCAAGGGCTTCCAGCGATATTTTTTCCAACTCAAAAATAACCATAAATTATTCTCCCGGATATTTCTTTTATTTTAGCATTTTCGTCAAACAACAATAAGATAAACCGGTAAATAGTGTTAAAATCATTGTTGAATTAGAACCACAAGGAGACCAAAATGGATCAAACACAAAAGAATATCATAAATGCCTTCATCAAGAGCCTTGAAGATTTCGATACTTTCATAAAAAAAGTGCCCGAAGAGGGGCTGGATTGGAATGAATCCGAAGGTGAGTGGACTATTCGCCAGGTGATTCACCATGTGGCAGAAGACTGCAATGTGTATGCCTTCATCATTGAGCGTGCACTTGCACTCCCAGGAAGCAAAGTTGTCTTTGGTGATTTTCCGGGGAATGATGCCTGGGCGGATAGTTTAGATTTTGGTAATCGTCCAGTTGAACCTGCTGTTGATTTGATGCATGCCCATCGAAAATTTTTAGCTGAATTGGTCAGCCACTTTCCCGATCGTTGGAAAAACAACGTCAGATTCTTCAACGACGAGGGAAAAGAGCTCGCAACCAGCACTGTAAAACAAATGATAATCATGCTGACTGAGCATATGAATGAGCATACTGAGATGGTCACAAAAATACTCAAAACGAGAGAAGGTATATAGAGGCTATTTATCATTTAAAATTTAGGCACAAGAATAAAAACTCTTGTTAAATCCTTTTTAACACGGCTCAAATATGGATTTTTTTAATAGAAAATCAAAGGGGGAATATTCTCATTTAAGTTATTGCAATTTTTTAAATTAGGAAACCTAACGTTCTCCAAACTTATCAATATATAACTCTAACTATTTACATCTTATTAGTCCTTTTAGAAATGGGTATGATAAATCTAACCAAAAAGAAAACTGGCTGAAAGGGATTTGTTTTGCCGGTGTTTTTTGCATCCCCAATCCAAATCAGCTAAAAATCCTAAATTCTTTTCGGAAATAAGAACCACAAATAAACAAATAAGGAGATTAACCTATGAAGATGCTCAAAAAAGGTCTGACACTGATTGGCCTTTTGACGGCTGTTTTGCTATTGGCCAGCTGTATGCCTGAAGCAGCAACAGAAGCACCTGGATCCCTTGAAGGGACAGGGAAATCCAATGTGACCATGCAAGGACTTGCTTTCCAGCCAGCAGAACTTACTATTTCAGCCGGCGCAACAGTGACATGGACTAATGAAGACAATGTAGGTCATACTGTCTCTGCAGGGAAAAGGGGAACCCCAACCGGGGAATTCGATCAAAACGTCCCAGCTGGTGAGACATTCAATTACACTTTTGAAGAACCTGGCACATATGATTACTATTGCAGCATCCATCCCGGTATGGATGGCATCGTGATCGTTGAGTGAAAATAAACAAACTCAAGAAACCTGTAAGTGAATAAAGAACATTGATTACCTGAATTAATTGGTTGTAAAAAAGATTTTGAAAGGAAGAAAGATGAAAAAATTAATGATTTTTATAGCGACAAGCCTATTTATTTTAGCAGCCTGCCAACCTATGAATGAAACTGCAGCACCAACAGAGTCGGCTGAGAATACACCAACCGAAGAATCAATCCTTCCACCTACTGACACAGCCGAGGCTGAACCTCCAGAAGAACCCAACCAGGAACCAACACCTGAACCGACCATGCCGCCTGAGGATTTCGATCCAATGGTCAGATTGGAGCAGGTTGCAACAGGGTTGACAGCACCTGTGGACCTGGATGCGCCAGATGACGGCACTGGTCGCCTATTTGTGACAGATCAGATCGGGCTTATCAGGGTCATTGACAGCAAGAACAACCTCTTGGAAAACCCTTTATTGGACCTGAGAGAACAGCTTGTCAGTATCAACTCAAACTATGATGAGCGAGGTTTGCTCGGCATGGCTATTCACCCTGATTTCTCAAATAACGGTCGCTTTTTTGTTTATTACAGCGCACCTTTACGTGAAGGCGGACCAGCAGAATGGAACCACACCAGCATACTTTCCGAGTTCAATGTGTCAGAGACGGATCCCAATTTGGCAGACCCCAATTCAGAATCGGTGATTATGGAAATTGATCAGCCGGAAGGCAATCACAATTCTGGCGCCATTGCCATTGGTCCCGATGGTTACCTATATGTTCCCCTGGGAGATGGCGGCGGAGCCAACGACACAGGGACTGGACATGCTGCTGATTGGTATGAAGCCAATGCCGGCGGCAACGGTCAGGATAATGAAGAAAATATGCTGGGCAGCATTCTGAGAATCGATATCAATAACGGCGATCCCTATGTAATTCCGGAAGACAACCCAGAGATCAGCGAAAACTATCCTGAAATATGGGCTTTCGGTTTCCGCAATCCCTATCGAATGGCATTTGATCCTGGCGGCGAGAATGAACTCTTCGTTGGGGATGCTGGACAGAATCTCTGGGAAGAAGTTTCAATTGTTGAATCCGGTGGTAATTACGGTTGGAATGTCCGCGAAGGCACCCATTGTTTCAGTTCCGATCAACCAGGAAATGCCGAGGCGATCACGGATTGCCCCACTGTAGATCCCCAAGGGAACCCATTAATCGACCCAATTATTGAGTTTCGCAATTCAAGTCATCCTGATGGCGGTCTCGGCACATCCGTCGTGGGTGGTGTCGTTTATCGTGGAGAAAACCTGCGCGTCTGGGATGGCCGTTATGTTTTTGGACAATGGAGCACAGGATTTGCAACACCTGATGGCGATATATTTGTAGCCACGAGACCTGAAGAAGGTCTGTGGGATTTTGAGAAAGTTCAGATCGCCGAGCGTGAAAGCAATAAACTCGGAGAGTACATCCTTGGCTTTGGTCAGGATGCTAATGGTGAAGTTTATGTTTTGACTTCTCAATCCGCAGGCCCGAACGGGAGCACTGGCAGTGTTTACCGTTTAGCAACACCTGAAGCACAAGCAACAGATGAACCAGACCAAACAACATCTAAAGAAGTAACAATTATCATGCAAAACAACACTTACCAACCTTCAGAGATAACCATCACTGCAGGTACAACTGTTACCTGGGTGAATGAGGATAGTTATGTTCATAATGTCCTCTCAGGAACACGCGGGGAACCCACCGGTATGATCGAATCTCCTGATATCCAGGGTGGCGAAACATTCAGTTACACCTTTGAGGAAACAGGCACATATGAGTACTATTGCTCCTATCATCCAGGTATGTCGGCAGTAATCAATGTGACCGAATAATGTAAAATAAAACCCTGCTGTGATCGAATGGAAATTGCCAGATTACAGCAGGGTAAAAATTTATCTCAGTGGGGAAGAGATCAGCAAAAAAAGGTTCCCCCTCAATAATTGATTTGATGCCAATTTTATCCTGAGGATACTCAATTTAAAAAAGGACACCGGTTGGCGTCCTTTTTGTTGCCTATAGAATAACGTATTGCTTTATTTGATCAAATGCGCTTCTAACTGCACAGGAACTGCTTTCAAAGCTCTTGACACAGGGCAGTTATTTTTTGCGCCTGAGGCAATCTCTGCAAATTCTTCCATCTCAATCCCGGGGACTTTTGCCTTGGTTACAAGCTTGATTCCTGAGATAGAAAAACCCGAATCCCCTTTTTCCATGGATACAATGGCTTCTGTACGAATTTCATTGACAATATAACCTGCTTTGGTTAAATCACCTGAAAGGGCCATTGAAAAGCACCCGGCATGGGCTGCGCCGATCAACTCTTCAGGATTGGTACCGGTTCCTTCTTCAAAACGTGATGTAAATGAATATTTGCCTGTAAAGGCACCGCTTTCAACGCTCAGAGCACCTTTTCCTTTTTTGAGGTCACCTTCCCAAATGGCATTGGCTTTTCTTTTGATCATGATTTACTCCTTATCACTTATTTTGGCTATCCTTTTTCTTATTTAAACTTACTTATTCAGTGTAAGAGTTTCATTAGCAAATCTTTTTTTGGTTTATTCTTTTTCCCACTCATAGGCAGGAACAGTGACCCACTTTCCATCCTGGTCAAAGGCATAATGCGGCAGCCAGAGAATCCCGAACATCTCAATAAATATATTTTTCTTATAGGGCGATACGGGCTCTTCGGTCACCTCTGAGATGGCATCTTCCCAGTGTTCATTGACTTCCTCAAGCTCTGCTTTCAGTTCTTCTTGCATTTCTTTCATATCTTTCTCAATTTCAGCAATTTCCAGTTCGCTTTCTTCCACATCCGCTTTAGCCTTGCTGGTCATACGCCGTTTGGTCAGAGAAGTGCTGATGCTTCGGCGCCGCCCGGCAAACAGCCCAACAATATTTTCCAAACCTTTGCCGGCTTCCTCCATCCGACGGTGGCTGAGTTCCTGCTTATCTTCTTCCAGTTCCAGCATTTCCTTTTTGAGTTTATCCTCAAGGGTATCTAATTTTTTCTCATATTTTGCCTTAATTTCCTCGATTTCCTCATCCCGCTTTTCTTCAGCAGATTCCTCACACATTTCCCGAAATTCCTCATCGGAAACTTCAGGACCTGCAACAACGCCCAGGGTTTCATTGACACGAAGGGTCATGGTCTGTGTCCTGTAAATCCACTCCTCAAAGTCTTTCTCCAGGTCACTGATCACACTCCCGCTCTCGATCCCAAGGGTATCAAGGCTCTCAAAAGAGGCATTCGGCTGTGGGGATTGCCGTAAACTATTCAAGTTTATGGGATCCGTTGTAAAGTTTTCCCAACGAACAAGCCCTTTCTTTTGATACTCATCCATTCGTACGGTGTAAAGGGATTCCTGGCTGATGTTGTATTTGCGATCTAAATATGCAACACGTGCCTGCCCGGCTAAAACAGGCTGATACAACAATTGCGGCTGGCGTGTTTCCACAGATATTGTTTTGTTAGCTGCTTTTAGGGCAGCTTCAGGACCAATATTAACCGGGTAATATTGCATTTTAACAGCGCCCTGAACAGCCGGGACAACAGTTTGCCCCAAGGAGGTTTTTTCTTCACGCCCAGATGGCGTATCCTCTTTCATCAGGCTCCTGCCAGCCCCGTGAGATTTTGCATTGACAAGGGCATTAAGCTCAGGAATTTGGGTTCGGGTTAGTGGCCCGGGTAAATAATTCATTGCCCAGCGGGTATGAAATACCTGCGGTTCATCTTCATGGACGTTGTGAAGCAAAAACACCCGTTTATCAATCTTTGAAATCATTCGATCAAAATCGCCTCGATTAATACCCGGGGCAGCACCCTCCAACCCGTCCAACAGCCGAGCTTTATCCTGGTCTGTTTGCAGCTTACCAACCATCCACGTGCCGGCATTAGAAAGGGCTTTATAATCCAGGTCAACCGGGTTCTGGGTGGCAAGGACCAGGCCCACACCAAAGGCACGGGCTTGTTTCAACATTCGCAAAATGATGCTCTTGCTGGGTGGATTTGAAACCGGGGGTAAATAGCCCGCAATCTCATCAAAATAAACCATAGCCCTCAGACTGCCGGACCCCTTCTGAGTACGCATCCAGGTCTCGACAGCTGTATAGAGCAGAGTCACAAAAAACATCCGCTCCTGGTCGCTCAAGTGTGCCAGGTAGAAAACGCTGTGACGGGGTTTGCCTTCAGGGGTGAACAGTAACGCACCAATATCAAGGGGAGCACCCTCAAGCCAGGTATGAAAAGCAGGTGCGGCAAGGAAATTATTAAGCAGCATCGCAAGCTCGAACCGTTCATTCTGGGGATAAAATTGATCAAGAGAAAAAACTCCCAGCTTGTCAAAGGGGGGTGATTGAACATGGGTGATCAGGGTTGCCATATCCAGATCCTGACCGCGCTGCCAGGCATACTCAAAGAGGTTCGAAAGCAAGATATGTTCTTTGGTTCGAACAGGATCAATATCCTTAATGCCAATCAACCCGAGGACTGCTGTGACAGTACTCGAAATTTTGTCTCGCAGAACTTCCTTGTTACCTTCCCAGGGTATTGTCGGGGCAGAAAATGACGCGAGGATGCTGACGGGTAAACCAGCATCAGACCCGGGGGTATAAACGGCAAATTCAACAGCATCCCTCAAAGCTTCCAGTTGGGGTTTCTCAATGCCGTAGGAAGCCAGCCCTTTTTTCCATAATTTAGCGGCGCCTTCTGCTGCTTCTTCCACACTTTTTCCTTCTCTTCGAGCAGCATCTCGATCCACCCAGGGTTCAAAATCCTCTGGTAGTAAATCCGGAAAGTGAAGTAAAAGATTGGTCAGGTCCCCTTTGGGATCCACCACAATTGCCGGGATCCCCTGTAATGCGGCTTCCTCCAGCATGATCACCCCCAGACCAGTCTTGCCCGAGCCTGTCATACCTGTGATAACCCCGTGTGTTGTCAGGTCATCCGGGTCATAATGGACCAATTCCTCACCCATTTTTCCCGCTTCAAGATCATACTTTTTCCCTAAGAAAAAATCTCCTGACATAATACCTCCTGTTGTTTGATTGTCTTATTAGTATACAACAAGGTAAATAGCCCGTGTAAGTAAAACCGATTCTCAAGAATCAAAAAAGGTTGTACCAACATTATTGATACAACCTTTGATCTTTATAATTAGTAATTCTTTATGGACGCCAGATACCACTCCGCCGAGGGGTGACCTCTTCTGCTGTTATAAAAGCATCCGGGTCAATTTTAAGGGCTAAAGCCTCAACCTCATCGGATTGCTTGCGGCGAACATGGCAATCTACCAGCATAAAATTGCTCTCTCGCCCCCTGGCTGGAATTTCCGTCACGCCATAGCCTTCACCTCGCAGCGCATCTGCAATTTCCGTACTGTGACTTCGGCTGATGATGCTGAAGTGAGTATAACCAATCGCCAAACGCTTTTCAATTGCCATACCAAGAACTGTTCCAGTTGCAAATCCAGCAGCATAGCCTATGATATTTAAGGGGTTGCTCAGATTATTGAGTACCTGTCCAATAATCACCACGAACAAAACAGATTCGAGAAAACCAAGTACCCATGACATCCCGCGTTTCCCACGGATTGTGAACATAAAACGCAGGGTGTCCAAAGCAATGTTGACCGTCCTGGCAGCAAAAATACCCAAAGCAATCAGCCAGGCTGTGGGCGAAAGAAATACATCCATTACTCTTCTTTATCCTTACCGTTCCGCTCTTCGATGCCATTAATCATAGCAGGTTGATAGTATTGGGTCATATATTCTTTGACCATGCGGCGCATGCTGAATTGGCCGGCAAGGGTGCGAATATTTTCCTTCATCCTTGCAATCCAATCACTTGGCATATTGTCTGCGGAACGCTTTTCATAATACAGCGGCACAATTTCATTTTCAAGGGTTTCATACAGGCTGAGTGCATCAACTTCATCCTGTTTTTGCGCATCAGCTTCCCGGGTGATGTCATCCCCAATAGCCCATCCGTTATGGCCGTTATAACCTTCACGCCACCAACCATCCAAAACTGAGAAGTTAAGCACACCATTTAGCGCCGCTTTCATTCCCGATGTGCCGGAAGCCTCCCGGGGGCGTCTGGGGGTGTTCAACCACACATCAACTCCCTGAACCATATACCGGGCGATGTTCATATCATAATCTTCCAAGAATGCCAATCGCCCACCAAATCGGGCATCTTTGACTGCGCGGTAAACATCCTGGATCATCTGTTTCCCAGGCTCATCCGCAGGATGTGCTTTCCCAGCAAAAATAAATTGCACCGGTCTGCGAGCATCTGTAACAATATTCAAAAGGCGGTCATAATCCCGCAGGATCAGGTTCGCACGTTTGTAGGTTGCAAAACGACGGGCAAAGCCAATTGTCAGGGCGTAAGGATCCAATAAAACACCGCTCGCGATGGTTTGCACCGGGTGAACACCTGCTGTCTTCCACTGGTCTCTGCCGCGGCTGATAATATAAGCGACAAGCTTTCGTTTGAGGTGGCGCCGTACCCGCCAGAACTCCTCATCAGGGATATTCTCTATCTGTGCCCATAAATTGGGGTCATCCAGGTGTTCCGCCCAATCAGAACCTAAATAACGAGAAAAAAGGATGCCCATCCGCCTGGCGAGCCAGGTCTCGGTATGAATCCCATTGGTTATATGTCCTATCGGAACTTCCTCATCAGCTTTTTCTGGCCAAAGGAAACTCCACATCTTCCTGGCGACTCTACCATGTAATTCTGATACACCATTCCGAAATTCTGATAATTTAAGGGCTAAAATTGGCATCCCAAAAGCATCCCCACCCCAGGATTGCTTTATTTTTGCAATGTTAATGAAATCCTCCCGGGTGATCCCAAGGTCGGACCAAACCTGAGAAAAATATTTATCAATCAACCATAAGGGGAACTCATCATTGCCGGCTGGAACAGGTGTGTGGGTGGTGAAGATATTGTTTTCCTTGACCAATTTCGAGGCTTCTTCGAAGCTTTTGCCACTTTTTACATATTCCAAAGCTCGTTCAAGGGTTAAAAATGCAGAGTGACCCTCATTCATATGCCAGGCTGTGGGATCGTAACCCAAAGTTCGTAATGCCCGTACACCACCCATGCCCAAAAGAATCTCCTGGGAAATACGCAATTCAAGATCACTGATATATAGTCGATCTGTGAGTTGGCGATCCTTTGGATCGTTTTCAGGGATGTTGGTATGAAGCAAATACAATTTCACCCGTCCCACATTTAATTCGAAAATTCGGGCATAAACTTTTCGACCCGGAAGATCAATCGAGATCTTGACAGGCTCGCCATTTTCATTCATCAGGCGAATCAAAGGCAATGCATCAAAATCTATTGGGACATTCTCTGCATGCTGCCAGCCATCTTCGCTGATGCGTTGAGAGAAATAACCGTAGGTATAAACAAAACCAACTGCCGCTAAAGGGATGCCTAAGTCACTTGCTTCTTTGAGATGATCACCTGAGAGAATCCCTAAGCCCCCCGCATAAACCATCAAAGATTCATGAAGACCAAACTCAAATGAAAAATAAGCCATCATTTCATCTGTCAAGTCAGGATAGGTTTTTGAAAACCAGGTGTCATTTTCATTCATATAACGGTCAAATTCTCGCATCACACGATCATATTTATCCAAAAAATAACGATCATCGACTGCAGCATTTAACCTGGCACGATCAACATCCCTTAAAAATACAACCGGATTATGATAGCTTTCCTCCCATAATAAATCGTCTATATACTTAAACAAGCGCTGAGCTTCAGGATTCCATACCCACCACAGGTTGAAGGCTAAATCCCCTAACCTTTTTATTCGACGTGGAATACTGAACTTTATTGGTTTTTCTCTGACAACATCCTTCATAATTTTTTATACCTCTCTTTTAAAAGGAATACCTGCTGAAATAAGTAATATTATTTCCGCAGGGCATCTAAAATATCGTAAATTACAGCTTTTTTTCTCAACTTCTTTCATTATGACAAGGATTAATCATACCACAAAGGATTTAATAAGGACCATTTGTACTTTAACCTTAGATTAACAGCTAATATATATAAACAACAGCTATGGTTGACCCATAACTGCTGTGGATTGAATTTCATTTTTGATTTTACTACGGGACAATCTCTTTCACGACTTCTATGCCATTCATTAACATATGGTATAAGAACATCGCATGAAGTAAATCGCCATGGTGGGCCATTCCTGGATTATTCTTGGCATCTTCCACGGAAATATGCCAGGTTTGTGTACAATTTGCCGGGACAATCACACGCCGTTCTCTCCCAAAAGCATTTGCCTGTAATTTCAAGTACATTGCAAGCTGATACACACATAGATCTGTCACATCACCAACAGCAATGAAGGTGTCGAGTGGTTCTCTTTGGCTTATCCATTCATCAAATCCGTTGTTCAACGCCGGATGTATCGAATCTTTGTATATGGTGGTCAATTGATCATAAAAGGGAAGATTCTTTATCTGATCAATTGCTTCTGCTTGTTCAGTTCCAGCAACAGCATGCTCACCATATTCACTGAACTCCTGGGTTCCTTCCGAATGGTGGTCCTGGATAAGCAAAATATCACGTAATCCAATATCCCAGGATTCCTTCATTAATTTTGAAATTGAATCCCCTATTGGGGCAACCCTGGGGCTTGAAAGCGGACCCTCGTACAGAAAAGCATTGATCACATCAATTGAAATAATCGCAGATTCCTCCGGTTCGGAGATAACCTCATTTAATTTCACTGTTGGTCGTGAATCCAGCCATTTTTCAAGATAATTTACAAATTCAGTTGATTTTTCAGCTAAGGACATGCGAACCTCCTCACTAGCTCATATCTGAGTTTCTTAACTTAATGGTAGATCTTGATTCTCAGATTGCTATTAACAGAAGTTCCTGCATAGAAATACCCCAAAAATTAACGGTAATATCCTTCCTAATCCCCAGTAACCAATCGAAGAATACCTAATAAACTATTTCACTGATCTGGGTGAGCGTCCCTAAATGGTGATGGGCAATAATCTCCCGCACGGTTGCAGTTTGCCCTCTTGCAACCAGGCTGGAGGTGTGTGCAAAACCATCCGAGTAGCTGACACCATCCAGCAAAGGCCCATCAGAAATACCTGTCGCAACGAAGAAGGTATCATCGGAGGAAACTAAATCATTCAAGGTCAACACCTGCTCCAAATTATAGCCAGCTTCATGGGCATTTTGCCGGTCCAAATCATGTCGAGGCCATAATTTTCCCTGGAACCCTCCCCGTAAGGCACGCAGCCCACAAGCTGCTAAAACGGCTTCTGGTGTACCGCCAACCCCCAGCAACACATCGATCCCGGTGCGAGGCCAGGCTGCCATCAACGCGCCTGCAACATCCCCCGCGGGAATCAAACGTATACGAGCGCCGGCATCCCGAACTTCCTGGATTAATGCATGGTGCCTGGGACGGTCAAGGATGACCACCGTCAATTCATCGATATCCATCCCTTTGGCTTTACTGATCTTGGTCAAGTTATCTTTTACCGGGGCATTGATGTCGATCACGTCTCGGGCTTCGCGACCCACTGCAATTTTGTCCATGTAAAACATCGGGCCCGGGTCAAACATGGTCCCCCGCGGTGAAGCAGCCACGGTGGCAATCGCGTTGGGCATTCCCTTTGCCACAAGGGTTGTGCCTTCTACAGGATCAACTGCGATATCAAGCTCGGGCGGTTCCCCATTCCCCACCATCTCACCGTTGAAAAGCATTGGCGCTTGATCCTTTTCTCCCTCGCCAATTACAATTTTTCCATCCATATCAATTTCGTTCATCAACAGGCGCATGGCGTCCACAGCAGCGCCATCCGCTTTGATTTTATCTCCCCGACCAAAATGACGTCCGGCTGCCAGTGCTGCAGCTTCAGTCACACGAACCAGCTCAAGGGCAATATTCCGGGTTGGTTTCCTCTTCTCCATTATCAGTCCTTTCTGGAAAAGTAAATTCCTGACAATCCGTTTATCCACTGCTCAAAGAACGTTATATTAAAATCATTTTCAACTACAAGTATAATTCAGCCAACTAAAAAATGAAAAAGGTGACTTTATGTCTGTTGAGATGATTGCTTTTGATGCCGATGATACCCTCTGGCATGCTGAAGTTATATTCAGAGAAGCAGAAGAACATTTTTGCCAAATCCTGCTGCCATGGCAAAACCGTGAGACAATCCAGCAAACCTTGTTTGAGATAGAAACCCGTAACATCTCCCGGTATGGCTTTGGTGCCAAATCCTACACTTTTTCAATGATTGAGACCGCCCTGGTACTTTCGGACAGGAAAATCAATGGAAAAGCGATCGAGGAGATCCTGGAAATTGGTCGGGGTATGCTGGATGCAAAATTTGAACTTTTACCAGGTGTACAGGAAACCCTTGACGCCCTATTGGGGAACTTTCCTCTTATGGTGATTACCAAGGGCGACCTGCTGGAACAAACATCAAAAATCTATCAATCCGGTTTGGCTGATTATTTTGATTTCATTGAGGTAGTCAGCAATAAATCATCGCAATCCTACCAGAATATTTTTAATAAATTGGAACTTGACCCTAAAACCTTTGTTATGGTAGGCAATTCCCTGCCATCGGACATCCAACCCATATTATCCCTTGGCGGGATCGGGGTACACATCCCTGCAGATACCACCTGGGCACACGAATTAATGGACGATTTTGATCATTCACAGGAAAATTTTTACGAGTTAGCGCACATTGGGCTGTTTCCCGATTTAGTGCGTGAATTGAACAACCAGGCTCAAGCCACCAAATAAACCTTTATCTTACATTTCCGTCACCAGTAGAAGGCTTTTGTATTGATGTTATCAAAAACGGATTTTATGTTATTTTTGGAATCGCCAATGCACTTATGGGCAAAAACCCATGACCAAATTGAACTTAAACTCAGTTCACTGCATGAGCAGCACTTAATTCAACAAGGCCAAAAGGTTGAGGCTTTAGCAAAAGAATATATTGAAACTTTTTTGATGCCGCTCTATGAAGCACCGCGTCTATTGTGGCAGCCTGACTACAATGATGGAAAGTATGAAATCCGGGCAGATGCGCTTATCTGGGATAAGTCCTCAGGGGTTTATGATTTATACGAGATTAAATCCTCAACCTCTATCCGAAGGGATCATGAATATGATGTGACATTTCAGGTGCTTTTACTTGAAGAAATCCTTGATTTACGCCGGATTTATATTCTGCACATTGATAATAACTATCAACTTGGTGAAAATCTTGACCTGGAACAATTTTTTTCTTTAGAAGAAATCAGCACAAAAGTCGAAAAAAGACGGGAGGATGTGGCTGTATTACGCCAGAAGGCACTTGATGTCACCCAAATGACAATGCCTGATCCCAAATTTGCCTGCACCAAGCCAAACACATGTTCCTACCCACAATTGTGTCACCCAGATCTACCTGAGAATCCAATATATGACATACCTTATATCGGCAGGAAGGCATCTCAATTGAGAGAAATGGGGATCACAGAAATCCAGGCAATTCCAGCATCATTTCCTCTAAACGCAAAACAACAAAAACATATTCTGGCGGTCAAATCTGGCAATCCATTGATTGATGAAGAGGCAATCCAAAAATCGCTGTCTTCACTGACATATCCCCTTCATTTTCTAGATTACGAGACTTTCAACCCCGCCATCCCGCTCTTCCCCGGTTATCATCCCTATGAGCATATTGTTTTCCAATATTCTCTGCATGTGATAGAGAAGCCTGGTGATGAAGCAGAACATTGTGACTGCCTGGTCACCGATAAAAAGGACCCTGCCCCAATGATCGTCCCTCATCTTTTGGATAATCTCCAGCCAGAGGGATCGGTGATTGTTTGGAATCAAAGCTTTGAGGCAAATAGAAATAAAGACCTCTCCTCACATTGTCCAGCATATCAAGCGCAGCTTGAAAGAATAAACGATCGCATGTATGATCTGATGCTGATCTTCAAAGACGGTCTGTATGTTCACCCCGATTTTCACGGCAGCGCATCCCTCAAGGCTGTGTTGCCCGTTTTATGCCCTGAGCTCAGTTATGATGAACTTGAAATCAGCAATGGTGAAGAGGCAATGATGACCTGGTACTGGCTCCAGACCGCGAACCTTTCCCAAAGTGCAATGAAACAAATCAGAAGCGCGATGAAAGAATATTGCAAGCTGGACACCTACGCGATGATCGCGATTTTAGAAAAACTGTATAAAGTCATCAGGAGGCTCCCAAATGAATCTTGAAAATAAAACCACACAATTGGAAAACCAGGGGAATGCCATTCTCCTGTTAGGGAAAGATCTCACCATCGAACAAGCACGATGGAAGCCATCACCAGAGGATTGGTCAATACTCGAAGTGCTCAATCACCTGGTGGATGAGGAGAAATTTGATTTCAGACGTCACCTCAACCACATCCTTTTCACACCCAATGAACCCTGGCCAAGGATCAGCCCCCAGGATTGGGTCGTTGCAAAAAAATATAACCTGCTGGCGTTGGACCAAACACTGGACAATTTCAAATCTGAACGGGAAAATTCAATTGAGTGGCTGAAAAGCCTCACGGACCCTGATTGGGAGAAAACAATCAAAATGCCCTGGGGGGATTTATCAGCCGGCGATATGCTGGTTTCCTGGCTGGCACACGACTTATTACATTTGCGCCAACTGGTTGCACTGCGCTATCAACTGACTGACATGGAAAGCAAACCCTTTAATGTGGATTACGCTGGAAAATGGTAGGAGATGACTGAAATGGAACCGATCTTATCAAAATGCGGTTATCGCTGTGACCTTTGTCTGGCATACGCGCCAAACCTTCAAGAACGCCCGGAAAACAAAGTGATTCTGAGTGATGGCTGGCATCAGTATTTTGGCTTTCGTATTCCCCCGGAAGATATTTTTTGCAGCGGCTGCCACTCACAAGATGGCAGGCAAATCGACAGCAGCTGCCCAGTAAGACCTTGCGTCATTAATCATGGATTTGCTAATTGTGCCGATTGTGAGGAATACATTTGTGAGAAACTGGAGACCCGGATGGTCAGTTTCCAGGAAATACAGTCGGGGATAGGTCAACCCATTCCTGATGAAGACAGGGCGCGTTTCATAGAACCCTATGAAAATAAAAATCGCTTGAAAAACCTCCGCCTTAAATGATAAGAACCCGCGAATTTCACAGCGGGTTCAAAACAGATGCTGAATTTCATTATTCGACCTTCAAATTGCGCACCCCACTGATATCCGACAGGTTATCAATCAGATCCTCAAGTTTTTGATCTCGGGAAATCCTTGCAACAATCTGAATTCTGAGCCTTTTATCCTTGATACTCTTCTGGATATTGAAACTTGCAACAGATTCAGAAAATTCTTCCACCATGTGGCGGACATTTTTCACAACACCTTTTTTATAATGGGCTTCAATGGTTAGAAATCTGGAAACTGAGGTTCGCAAAAAGCGGTTCTCGATAATATTTAACAATGCCAGAACCACCAGGATCAAAACTGTCGTAACAGCGCCTATCAAGTAATAACCGGCCCCCACCGTCATACCAACAATTGCCATGGTCCACATTGATGTAGCGGTGGTCAACCCTTTGACTGTAAATCCATAGCGCAAAATCGCACCAGCGCCCAAAAAACCGATGCCTGAGATGACTTGAGCTGCCAGGCGAGCCGGGTCAGCGGGTGTGCCCGGTCTTGCAAAAAGATAACCTAGGTTAACTGATAGTATCATCGCCAGGGTAGCACCAATTACAAGGATCATATGGGTGCGGAGTCCTGCAGGTTGATCCTGCTTTTCACGCTCCAAACCAACGGCAGCGCCCAGGACAGCCCCGACGAGAACCCTGATAATAATTTGAGTTTCTGAAATCATGATCTTCACTCCTAAGGATCAATTCCCAATTGATCCGGATTACAAGTTTAAGAGGAATATTGATGAATAATAATCCAATCCATTCAAAGATTTTTGAGATTAAGCGATCGAAGTCAAATCAAGGTGATTCACTGAGAAGAGACTTTGTTAAATGATTTTGGTGAGTTTCTCTTGCAAGTGACGAAAGAATCTATTTTAAATCCTCGTACACCCTATCCTATATGAATGCTTATCATCCAATTTGAATTTACTATTCTATCACGGCTACATGGTTAATTGTAGCCTTATCCTTGGGTCATCGCAACAATAGTGATTTTAACGATCCCGGCTTTCACTGTAAGAAAGGATTAAAGGATGATGGACAAAGAAATGCCCGACCTAAAGATCCAGATCATCGATGGTGAACCCGGTGTGAGGATCAATGTATAGGGGATGTGCAGCTAATTTTAAAATCCCATCCTCTTCCCGAATTTCAAAGGAGAAAGTCAGGGTAGGAATGCCCTCCCCGGTGATGGACATTTCATATTGTCCCGGATCATATATTGCTTCGTAAGTCAAAGGATATTTCGCTTCACCAGCAGGGATGGATGGCAGATCAACAATGGTCATCTGGTTTCGAATATTCCCTTCTTGATTTGTAACAACCGCTTGGATATTCACATCATCAACCATCGGTTGATTGGACCCGGATGGATTAGCAATCCCCAAATCAAATTGAACCTTGCCTGATTCAAACATTGTAAGCCTGGGTTCAAAAGCCAATTCAACCATCTGATTTGTAGGCGTCGGTGTCATTTCGCCACATGCTGATACCAAAAACATCAATCCAATTATAAAAATCCAACTTTTTTTCATGTCATTTACTCCTTCTATCCAATTTTTCCTAATTTTAGATAATTTCCATAATCACAAACATATATTTTATTAGGTAAATCTTAGATCGTTATTAATGGGTTAGATATCAATCATTATCCCCCGTCCATGGTCCGCTTTTTTGGATTGAAATTTATGACTTCTTGAGCTCTACCAGCAATTTAAACCCCACAAAATCGGTATGATCCTCAAGTCGTACCCAAAGCCATCGACCCTGCGGTAATGAAGATTGCCGGCTCAATAATTCACGTATTCGTGCATTGAAGAAATCAAATTTTTCTATTGCCTTTTGATCTTCTTGAGGATCAAGGGGGATTAAAGCATGAAATGCGCCTTGCTCTGGGAACAGCGTACACAAATGCTGCAGCCCGCTGCGATAGCGGAATGCCCAACCCTCCTGGTCACTGTAGAAAATCATCTCTGGATGGTAACCTGAAAATTGTTTCTCGAGGTAATTAATGACATCATACCAGACCGGCAAAACTTCATTGCCAATCCTTTCACGAATCTCTGATTCAGATGGCTGCTTATCCCGATTAAGAAAACGCCCTCTTGCCATTCAAGTACCTTTACTTTAGAAAAAAGCCAACAAATTTTTCAAGCGCAGTGTTGTCTCTTCTTTTACCATTTTTGGTCCCGGTTCACCACCCGGTAACATATAAACGCCATTCAATTCGCATAAATGCTGCAAAATCCCATACAGGTTAATTCGCCACTCTTCGGAAATTTGCCCATAAGCGCTAAGAAGAGCGTTTTTACATTCATCCGACCACGCATAACCCGGCGGAAAAAGAAGAAAAGCGATATCATATGCCGGATCCCACCAGAGAAAATCGCCTAAAGCGGTAAAC
>Ga0207796_1000395_pt1 | contig 17982 bp, 11 predicted proteins | sample Pon1CUnioCityCA_6_FD_187274 | JGI IMG/M metagenome (GOLD analysis project Ga0207796, IMG submission 187274) | Marine sediment microbial community from Union City, CA, USA - Pond 1C Sediment 1 (SPAdes) | ecosystem: Environmental > Aquatic > Marine > Intertidal zone > Salt pond sediment ...
CCGGGGAGCCGCCGATGGCCGCCGGCGGCGCCCCCTGCTGGACGTAGCCGCCGTCCTCCACGTCAAAGCAGTCGGAGAGCCCCCAGGCGCCGTAGCCCTGATCCTCAGCGTAAGCGATCTGGGCTTGGATCGCGGGGAGGACGGTGTCGTCGCCGTAGGACGTGGCCATCTCTCGCAGGAAGAGGGCGGGCGCGGCGTACGTGAAGTACGACCCGTCGCCAGCGACCTTCTCCACCGTGATGCCCTCATAAGTCCCCGGCGATTGCTTAAGAGCTTCCAAGCTGAGGCGGAACTCCTCCGCGCTGAGGTGGCCCAGGGCCCGGGCCACCACGTTGATGATGCGGTTCTCATCGGAGTAGAAGTCGGGTTGGCCCCCAGCACGTGGGTCGTGCGTGTCGCCCCAGAAGAAACGATGCGTGTCGTCATCGTACCACAGCCTGAGGTCGAGGTCGTCCAGGATCTCGTCAGCCTTCTGCGCCGTGCCCGAGTACCCGTGCGCCTCGGCGAACTCGCGGATGGTGATGAGGCTGGCCGCCAACCAGGCGTTGTCCACCGATGGCACGACTTGATCTGCGTGGCCGACCCCGACCACCGGCGGCTCCTCGGAGATCCAGTACCACTGGTAGAAGACGCTATTCTGGTAGGCGTTGGGTCCGTGCGGCTGGTGACTCTGGAGGCCGGTCTGCCAGACGCGGAGTTGATCCAAGACGGCGGTCACCTCCGTCTCGGCCTCGGCCCACGAGGGGCTCCAGGGCCGCTGCAGCTCGTAGGCCGCCAGCCAAGACAGGGCGTACAGGCCGATCTCCGTGGTGTTGGCGTAGTCGCCGCGGTCGTCCCTCGTCCAGCGCCAGCTCCACGGCAGGTGGTTGGTCGTGGCCCAGTCGGAGCTCAGGTAGGCCCAGGTGTCCGCGGCGAGCTCGTCGCGGAAGCTGGATTCTCCCGTCGCCACCTCCATGGGTGCCGCGAGCGGCGAGGCACCGCTTGACCTCGTCGGGGCGGGCGAGGAGGCGACGGGCCTCACCGCAGTCAGCGGCGACGCCGTGACGGCGGGTGAAGGTGTGCCGCGGGCGAAGAGCACGCCGCACAAGACGGCGGTCACCAATGTTCGCGTCCATCGCTTCATACGCGTTCCTTGTCCGGCATCAGACCCCAAGAGGTGCCCACTAGAGGCATGCTTGCGGATGCTGGCATCCAGACGGGCGATGCCGTGGCTGCGCAGTCGCGTCGTCGAAAAGGCGGACGGATGCCAAGCACGATCTGAGAACGACTCGAGTATTCGCTACAGCCTGGCCACTGCCGCCTTCCGTGTATCCACTGTAAGCTCGCGCAGCGGACCAACCCAAGCCGGCTCTCGGAGCGCTGGGTCTGCAAGCTGCTCGTGGAACAACTTCACGATCCCTATCTGTCCTGCACGGTCAGAACAGGTCCATCAGCTCGCCCGGGTTCCCGCAGTGCTGGCACGGCATGGTGACGCCGTAGGTGCAGTTGCCGCACACCTCGCAGTGCCACTCACGCCAATCCCTGCACTGGTGGCACGCCTCGCAGTGCCAGGTGCAGCTGTCCTGGACCACCGCGTCCCAACAAAAGGAGTACCAGTAGGCCTCGCCGCATCTCTTTCAGCAATAGGTTTTCAACAGATCCCCCAGCGTCGTGCTTTCGTGGCCGCAGGGTAGCTGGTGTCGCTCCTCCAGCGCCTCCTCCGACAGGGCCTTGACCTTGTCGATGTTCTGAATGGCGCAGGCGGTGAGGTTCGCCACATCGACGTCGTTCAGCGGATTGCGGCAGTCGACGCACCCACAGCTCTCGTCGCACGGCTCGTGGTGCTTCAGGCAACTGCACCGGTACGTATCGCACCCGGTCGTTCAGTTGCAGTGGTATCTCTTTTCCATGGTTCTCCTATCAGCTTCGCCTGTCTCTTACGGGAGACAGTCGCACGCACGTTAGATGCCCGGACCAGCTCACATCCAGCGGGTCACCTGATCCACCGACTTGCGCGGCCTCGCGCTGGGGCTCTCGTCGGCGTAGCCAAGGGAGAGAGCCGCGATCATCTGCCCCTCCTCGTCCAGCCATATGCGTAGCTCCTCGTATGCCTCGAAGACGTCACATATCCACAGGGATCCGATGCCCAGCCCCTGCGCGGCGAGCGCCATGTTCTGAATCGCCGCCCCGATCGACTGGACGTTGACCAGGTCAAGGAACTGCTGTTCGATGGAACGGGCCAGCCAGGGGTGCATGCCTTCGCGGTTGAAGATGAATATCGTCGCCGCCGCTCGCTCCATAACCCGAGCCGTCCACTCGCTGCTGCCGGTGTCCTCCCCACGCGACTTGGCCCTCGCGATGCCCTGCCGCATGACGCGGACCATGTCGGCGCGCCGGTCCGCTCGGACGACAACGAAGCGCCACGGCTGCCGGTTCTTCCCCGACGGTGCCTGCGTGCCCGCCGTCAGGATGGTCCGCAGCGTCTCATCCGGTATCGGTTCATCCCTGAAGGCGCGAATGCTCCTTCTCCCAGCAATGGCCTCCAACACGTCCATGGTCAGCTCCTCCTTTCGTGTGCTGCTCTCTGAGAGCGTCTTGGCTCTGGGCACAGTTCAAGGGGTGGTTGCCTGTCCGCGCAGGACTCTTGGGGCTCGGTCTGAGGTGCTACACAACGCCTGAGCTCCGGCGCAGGCCCGCGTCTACCCAGAGGTGCGGAAGACGATCTCCTCTCGACCGGCCAGCCGCGAACGGATGCGGTCGACCACGATGTCCAGGTGCTCCGGCTGATGGACGAAGTCGAGGTCGTCGGTCCGGATGGTGACCACCGGGCTCATGTCGTAGACCGCGAGCCACTCCTCATAGAAACGATCCAGGAGCCGCAGGTAGTCGGCCGTGATGCCCTGTTCCATATCCCGTCCGCGGCGGTGGATGCGCTCCAGCAGCACTTCCACCGGGGCGCGCAGGTAGAGCAGCAGGTCGGGCCTGGGGAGTCCCTCCACCACCAGCTTGAACACCGCGCGGTATGACTTGTAATCCCGCTCGCTGAGGTTCCCCAGGTGATGGAGCGCGCGGGCGAAGATGTGGGCGTCCTCGTAGATGCTGCGATCGGCGATGGCCGACTGCGGGCTCTGTGCCAGCTCCAGGTGCTGCCGCGCTCGATGGCCCAGGAAGAAGACCTGCAGGTGGAAGGCCCAGGCCCGCATGTCGGCGTAGAACTCGCTTAGGTACGGGTTGTCGCCCACCGACTCGAAGGCCGTGCGCCATCCTAGGCGGCTGCCGACCCGTTCAGTGAGGGACGTCTTGCCGGCGCTGATATTGCCTGCCACGAGAACGAGATGTTTCAAAGGTACCCTCTCTTTGGCGCTGCGTGGTGATCTTCGGCGGCAAATGGCCAATCAGCTCAGCCAAGGCCATTGTAGTCCCGTCCTCCCGGAAGTCAAGGGCACAGCACTGGCGAGGCCCATGCACGACCCGTGTAGCTCGCCAGGCGGCTGTGAGCCCACGCGGTGCGCGTCCGCTTCCCAATTGCTCGGGAGGGTCAGTGATTTCGACTATCCGCGGTCACGAACCGGGGTGCCCTGGCTCTCGATGCTCGTCGCGCGTCTGTAGCAGGCGCAGCTTTAGCCAGATGGAGCGCCAGGGGCGGGCTGTGGAGCGGGCTGCCGCCTGGCGCAGTCGCGGACGGACCGCGCCGGCCAGGGCTCCCTTGCTCGGGCAAGTCTGTGAGCCCACTCAGTGGTGCTTGGGGCCAGAAACGCCTTGGCTGTCGATGCGGGTCTCAGACCCGCTGGGAGCGCATGGAGCGGCGCTGAGCGCGTAGCCTTTACCGCCCGGTCGCCAAGGACCAGCGCACGGCTGCCACCCCCTGCGGTTGCTACCAACCTTGGGGATGGTATAATTTGGTTTCGGGAGATTGTGTATGAGCACAGGACGACTGTACCGCACCGAGGGGATCGTCATCGGCCGCCGCGACCAGGGGGAGGCCGACCGCGTGCTGCGCCTATGCACGCCGGCCGGCAAGACCGACGTGCTGGCCAAGGGCGCGCGCAAGCTGCGCAGCCGGAAGGCTGGCCACATCGAGCTCTTCACCCGCTCCGCCTTCGTCCTGTCCCGCGTGCCCAACTACTGGGACATCATCAGCCAGGCGGAGACGCTCGACCCGCACGCGGCGCTGCGCGGCGACCTGCTGCGCGGTGGCTACGCGCGCTACGCCGTCGAGATCCTGGACCGCTTCTTTACCGAGGGTGAGGGCGGCACGGCCGTTTTTGACCTGCTGGACCACACGCTCACCTGGCTCTGTGAGCACGACGAGCTGGACGCCGTGATCCGCTTCTATGAGCAGCACCTGCTGGGTCTGGCCGGCTTTCGCCCGGAGCTCTTCCGCTGCGTGGGGACCCACGACGAGCACGTGCTGCTGCGCGCCGACGGGCACGGGGACGTCCGGCGGCCCTTCGGGTTCGCGCCGGAGTTAGGCGGGGCGCTCTGTCTGGACTGCTACGACGCCCGAAAGCGGGAGGGTGACGTTTTGCCGCTGTCGCCCAACGCACTGCGGCTGCTCCAGGCCTGCCAGCGCGGCTCCTTCACCGAGGTAGCGGCCCGCCCCATCTCCACCGGGCTGCATCGACAGGCCGAGCGGCTGATGCGGCACTACATCACCTACCATCTGGAACAGGACGTCAAGGCCGGCGCATTCCTTCGGCAGATCAAGCGGACGCACAGGAGGGGTCTATGAGTGCCGTCGCTGTCCTTGAGAAGCAAGAAGTCAGCGCGCAGTTGAACGTAGAACAAGGGTTCGAGCGTGCATCCGGATCCCATGCTTTAGCCGGATCCGCGATCCGGAGATTCCCACTCGGGAGGGCGGATGACGGATTTGCCAGGAACGGAAGAGAGAGGTCGAGGAAGCGCTTGAGGATGGCCTCGACGATCTCAGAGCATTTATCATCTACATAATCGATTTCTTGAGGAGGAGGGATATCTACAGCGTGAGTGAGCAGCCTCTGACATTCCAGCAGGTCATTCTGCGCCTCCAGGATTACTGGGAGGACTACGGGTGTCTCATCTGGCAGCCATACAGCGAGAAGGTCGGCGCGGGTACCATGAATCCGGCCACCGTCCTGCGCGTGCTGGGCCCGGAGCCGTGGAACGTGGCCTACGTGGAGCCGTCCTACCGGCCCGACGATGGCCGCTTCGGCGACAACCCCAACCGCATGCAGATGCACACCCAGTTCCAGGTGATCCTCAAGCCCGAGCCCGGCAATCCCCAGCATGTCTACCTGGAGAGCCTCTATGCCCTCGGTATCCGCCGCGAGGAGCACGACATCCGCTTTGTCGAGGATAACTGGAAGAGCCCGGTCCTGGGCGCTTGGGGTCTTGGTTGGGAGGTCTGGCTCGACGGTCTGGAGATCACCCAGTACACCTACTTCCAGCAGTCTGGAGGCCTCACGCTGAACCCGGTGGCGGTCGAGCTGACGTATGGCCTGGAGCGTATCGTCATGTTCCTGCAGGACGTGCGCTCGGTCTGGGATATCGACTGGGACGGCCAGCACACCTACGGCGAGATCTACCTCCCACAGGAGGTGGAGCACTGCGAATACGCTTTCAACCTGGCCGACGTCGGGGCGCTGATCGAGATGTACGATCTCTACGAGGCCGAGGCGCGGCGCTGTCTAGAGAACAACCTGGTGATCCCGGCTCACGACTACGTGCTCCGCTGCTCGCACGCCTTCAACCTGCTGGACACCCGCGGCGCCATCGGCGTGACCGAGCGGGCCACCTACTTCCGCCGTATGCGCAGCCTTTCGGCTGAGGTCGCCGAGGCCTATGTCGAGCAGCGGAAGCGGCTGGAGTACCCGTGGCTCGACGAAGAGCAAGGGAGCGAGGGAGCGGACGAGCAGAGGGGCGGAGGGGCGGAGGAGCAGGGGAGCATAGGGGCGGGGGTGCGAGGGAGCGCACCCGAGGGCCCGGCTATGCTGGCCTTTGAGATTGGGACCGAGGAGCTGCCGCCGCGGGACCTGGATGACGCCCTGGCGCAGCTGAACGATCTGGCCCCCGCGGCCCTGGAGGAGGCGCGGCTTGACTACGGCGACCTCCATGTGCTCGGCACGCCCCGCCGGGTGTCGCTGGTGGTTGAGGACCTGGCTCCGCGCCAGCGCCCCATCGAGGAGGAGGTCAAGGGGCCGCCGGCCAAGGTCGCCTTTGACGCCGGCGGTCAGCCCACCCGGGCGGCTGAGGGGTTCGCCAGGAGCCAAGGTGTGGAAGTAGGGGATCTGCGGACCGAGGAGATGGACGGCGGGGAGTACGTGGTCGCGGTGCTCCGCGAGGAAGGGCAGCCCGCCATCGACCTGCTGCCGGAGCTGCTGACCGACCTAATCGCCGAACTTCACTTCCGGCAGAGCATGCGCTGGAACGAGACTGGCGTCACCTTCTCCCGCCCCATCCGCTGGCTGGTGGGCTTGCTTGGCGAGGCCGTCATCCCCTTCGCCTACGCCGCCGTGGAGAGCGGGCGCACCAGCCGTGGTCCGCGCGCGGAGGGCTCGGCACCCTTCGACGTGCCCAGCGCCGGGGTGTACCCGACGCTGTTGGAGGAGCACAGCATCGTGGCCAACCGCGACCGGCGGCGCGCCTTCATCGCCCGGGAGGCGGAGGCGCTGGCCAACGACGTCGGCGGCCACATCCCGCAGGATCCGGAGCTTCTCGACGAGGTCACGAACCTGGTCGAGCAGCCCAGGCCCTTTCTGGGCAGCTTCGAGGAGAAGTACCTGGCGCTGCCGGGCGAGGTTCTGGTCGCGGTGATGAAGAAGCACCAACGTACCTTTCCTCTACTCACCGACGACGGACAGATGCTGCCCTACTTCATCGCTGTGCGGAACGGCGGCGAGGAGCACCTGGATATCGTGCGCCACGGCAACGCGGAGGTGATCCGCGCCCGCTTCGCTGACGCCGAGTTCTTCTACGAGGAGGATACGGAGCAGCCCTTGGAGGACTTCCTCCCTCGGCTCGACACCCTGACGTTCCAGGAACAGTTGGGCTCGGTGCTCGACAAGACGCAGCGCTTGGAGAAGCTGGTGGTGGAGCTGGCGCCCATGGTGGGCCTGGACGCGAGGGAGGCGGAGTTGGCGCAGCGAACGGCTCACCTCTGCAAGGCGGACCTGGCGACGCAGATGGTGGTGGAGCATACCAGTCTGCAGGGCGTGATGGGCCGAGAGTACGCGCTCCAGTCCGGCGAGCGGCCCGAGGTGGCCGAGGCGATCTTCGAGCACTACCTGCCCCGCTCGGCCGACGACGTCCTGCCGCAGTCGAAGATCGCTCTTGCGGTCGGGCTGGCCGATCGGCTCGACAGTCTGGCCGGCCTCTTCGCCATCGATCTCAAACCCACCGGCTCGGCCGACCCGTACGGCCTGAGGCGCGACGCGCTGGGCATGGTGCAGAACCTGCTGGCTCACGAGCTGTCGTTCTCCGTCCGGCGCGGGTTGGAGGAGGCAGGGGAGCTCTTGCCCGTGGAGGCCTCTTCGGAGGCTCTCGCAGAGGCGCTCGACTTTGTGGTGGAGCGGCTGCGTGGGTTCCTGCGCGATGAAGGATACCGCTATGACGTCGTCGACGCGGTCCTGGCCGAGCGCGGCCACGACCCGTTCCGCGCCCGCCAGGGAATCCAGGCGCTCTCCCAGTGGGTCAAGCGCGAGGACTGGGACTTGATCCTCGACAACTACTCGCGCTGCGTGCGCATCACGCGGGCCTACGAGGAGGGCTTCGAGCTCGATCCAGAGCGTTTCGAGGCGCAGGCCGAGGAAGAGCTCTACGAGGCCTACCGCCAGGCCCGGCTGGAGGTGACGCCGGAGAGCTCGGTCGACGTGTTCTTGACCGCCTTCCTGCCGTTGGTGGACGTCATCGACGCCTATTTCGCGCGGGAGTCCGGCGTGCTGGTGATGGCCGAGGACGAGGCGGTCCGTAGGAACCGTCTGGCGCAGCTCCAGCACATCGCCGCGTTGGCCGACGGGATCGTGGACCTGAGCCGGCTGGAGGGGTTCTAAAGGCTTCTTGGATAGGATTAACAAGATTGACAGGATTCAGGTTCGGCCTGTGGACCCTGCCACAGCTGAAGGCGAGCACCGCCGTGAACAGGCGGTGCTGGAGCCCGCCTGATCAGCTCAGCACCGGCTCTTCTAGGCCGGTGCCCCACAGCCAGGCCGTATTCGTTCCTTTTTCCATTCGTTGTTGTGCCGAAAACGCACAGCGAGCCGGGTCATAGACCCGGCTTGAGCATAGAGAAGCCCCCGCCGGCGACGGGGGCTTGGGGGCTTCTATCCCTATCCTTAATCCTGTAAATCCTGTCCAAAGACGTTGCCGGGCCGGCCTAGCCGCCTAGGTAGGCCTCCTTCACCTCCGGGTTGGCGGCCACCTCCTTGGCCGAGCCCTTCAGCACCAAGCGGCCGGTCTCCAGCACGTAGGCTCGGTCGGCGATGGAGAGCGCCATCTGCGCGTTCTGCTCCACCAACAGGATGCTGGTGCCCTGCGAGTTGATCTCCTCGATGATGGCGAAGATCTCGTCCACCAGGAAGGGCGCCAGGCCCATGGACGGCTCGTCCAGCAGGAGGAGTTCCGGCTCCGACATCAAGCCGCGCCCCATAGCCAGCATCTGCTGCTCGCCGCCGGACAGCGTGCCTCCGTACTGCTTCAGTCGCTCCTTGAGGCGCGGAAAGCTCTGATAGACACGTTCTCGGGCTTGCTTGATCCCCTTGGGATCGTCGCGCGTGTAGGCACCCATATCGAGGTTCTCACTCACCGTCAACGGGGCGAAGATCTGCCGCCCCTCGGGCACCTGCACCACACCCTTCGCGACGATGTCGTGGGCGGGGGCCCTGGTGATCTCCTGGGCCTTGAACTTAATGCTGCCGCCGCGCGCCCGCACCAGTCCAGAGATCGTGTTTAGCGTTGTCGACTTGCCGGCGCCGTTGGCACCGATCAACGTCACAATCTCGCCCTTCTCCACGTTGAAGGAGATGCCCTGGAGGGCGTGGATCGCGCCGTAGAAGACGTTTAGATCGCTGACTTCCAATAACATTACTTCAACTCCTCCGCGGCTCGACTGCCAAGGTAGGCCTCGATGACCTTCGGGTTGTTCTGAATCTCCTTTGGCGTCCCCCGGGCGATGATCTCCCCGAAGTCAATCACCGTGATCCACTCGCAGATGCCCATGACGACCCGCATCTGGTGCTCGATGAGCAGGATGGTCAGATCGAAGCGGTCGCGGATGAAGTGGATCAGATCCATCAGCTCCACAATCTCGCCTGGGTTCATGCCGGCCGCCGGCTCGTCCAGCAGCAGCAGATCGGGCTCCGTGGCCAGAGCGCGAGCGATCTCCATACGTCGCTGCTCGCCGTAGGGTAGATTGGAGGCCAGGCTGTCCTGATACTTCTCTAGGCCGAAGACGCTCAGGAACTGCCGAGCCCGATCCGTCATCTCCTTCTCGCCGCGCCCAAAGCGCGGTGAACGCAGGATGCCGTCGAAGACATTGTAGCTGGCGTGGGGGTGGTAGGCCACCCGTACGTTGTCCAGCACCGTCAGCTTGGGGAAGATGCGGATGTTCTGGAAGGTGCGGCCGATGCCCAGATGTGTCACCTCGTGGGCAGGCAGATCGGTGATGTTGTTGTTCTGGAACATCACCCTCCCCGAGCTGACCGGATAGATGCCAGTGATCATGTTGAAGATCGTCGTCTTGCCGGCGCCATTGGGCCCGATCAGGCCGACCAGCTCGCTTTCTTTGATGTCGACGTCGAAATCGTGGACTGCCCTCAGGCCGCCGAAGAACTTGGTCAGGCCGTCGATCTTGAGAACCGTCGAGTTGCCGTTCGATTGCACCATGTCTCCTTCGTCTCCTCTACCCTTCTGATCCCGAGGCTGTCGATTCCGATGTTGCCTTTTCGGACGCGGACACCTTCTCGGGCTCCTCAGCCGCTGCCTTGGGTCGCTTCAGGAAGCCCAGCTCGCTGGTCCCCATGATGCCCTGCGGCCGGAACAGCATCACGAAGAGCAGGATCAACGGGTAGATCACGTACCGCCAGTCGATCAACTCCGCCGGCAGGACACGCAATCCCTCCAGCAAAGTCACGAAGACGTAGGCCCCCATCGTAGTACCCGTCATACTTCCCACACCGCCAAACACCACCATGACGAAGGGATCGATCGACTTCAGCCAGGTGAAGTTCGACGGGTGGAGGAAAGCGTACAGATGGGCGTACAGCCCGCCCGCCAGACCGGCGTAGGCACAGCCGACCGTGTAGGCCAACACCTTGTACTGGTAGCTGTTGATGCCCATGGTGTCGGCCGCGGTCAGATCATCCCGCACCGCTAGGATCGCGCGACCGGTGCTGGAGTAGATGAAGTTGCGCATCACGATGATTGCCACCGCGAAGACACCCAGTACCCAGGGCCAGGTCGTCAACCGAGGGATCGCCACCATGCCACGGGCCCCCTTCATCGTCGGGATCAGCTGGTCCGCGTTGTTGAAGAAGACGTAGGTGATGATCCCGAAGCCCAGCGTGGCGATACAGAGATAGTCGTAGGTCAGGTTCAATAGCGGCAGGCCGACGACGAAGCCCACTAGAGCGGCCAGGATGGCCCCCGCGATGAGCGCGACGAGGAAGACCACCTGCTGCGCAATGGCCTCGGGCAGAACGCCGAAGAGCGACGGCCCGACGGCCAACACGGCCCTGCGCACCAACCAACCGACGCCGCCGCCTACGACGACCAGGATCACGCCGGCCACCAGGATCGTCAGCGTGGTGGTGAGAACGGATGCCTCGAAGGGCGATACCAACTCCTCCAGCCGTTCGCGTAGGCGACGACGGCGGTGCCCGATGTCGAGCAGGGAGATGACCACTGCCGCAGCGATGAACCCGGCCTCGATGCCAAGCAATCCGGCCAGGCCCCCGACGGGGCTGCCGCTCCACTGCGTGGTCCAGTCCTTAGTGACCAGGGCGGACGCGTAGGCGCCGATCCCGTAGAAGGCCGCGTGACCGATGGCGAACAGGCCGCCGTAGCCATACTTGAGGTTCAGCCCCAGAGCGGAGACAGCCAGGATGGTGCCCGCCATAAGGATCTGCTGCCAATACTCGCTGAGCCATCCTTGTGCGAAGGCCATCTGTACGACCACCCCGACGACCAAGAAAAAGATCAAGGCTTGCACCCAGGTGGGTATTCTGTGTAAAGACTTCATCGTTACTCTCCCCTATGTATACGACAAGGAAGCGAAGCGGCTCCCTTGCTGATGCGAAAAGGAAGCGAAGCGACTCCCTCTACTTGATCTCCTCGAACGGGTCGCCGAAGATGCCGGTGGGCCTGATGAGGAGCATCGCAATAAGCAGAATAAAGGCCACGCCATCCTTTAACGTCGACCCATAGGGTACGAAGCCCACCGTCATGGCCTCTGTGAAGCCCATGATCAACGAACCCACGAAGGCCCCGGGGATGCTACCGATGCCGCCGATGACGGCCGCCACGAATGCCTTCAGCCCAGGCTGGAGCCCCATGAAGGTGAAGATCTGGGGATAGGCCGTGGCATAGAGCATGGCCGCCGTCCCGGCCAGAGCGCCGGTGAGGGCAAAGGTGGCGCCGATCACAGCGTTCACATTGATGCCCATCAGTTGCGCCGTTGGCTTGTCGAAGGCGCTGGCGCGCATGGCCTTCCCGATCTTCGTCCGTCCCACGATGTACTGGACGCCCAGGAAGTAGAGGATGGAGACCCCGGCGACGATCAACTGGATGTTGGTGAACCTGATGCCGCCTACCTCCCACGAGACCAACTCGAACGGCCTCTCGAAGGCGATGTAGTCGGGGCTGAAGACGAACTTGAGGGCGGTGAAGTACTCCAGGAAGATGGACATACCCAGCGCCGTGATCAAGGCCGCGATACGGGGTGCTTCTCGGAGGGGCTTATACGCCACGCGGTCGATAATCACCGCCAAGAAAATGCAGGCAACGGTGGCCAGCAGCAGGGCGGGTACGAACGAGAAACCATACTGGGTGATCCCAAAAAACGAGACAAAAGCCCCCACCATGAAGATGTCCCCGTAGGCGAAGTTAATCAGCTTGACCACGCCGTAAACCAGCGTGTAACCGACGGCGATCATGGCGTACATGAAGCCCAGCTGCAGCCCGTTCAACATCTGCTGCACGAAGGTGACGGGACTGTCGATGATCACGCCCCCGACCAGACGCACTACGACCCCGGCTACCAGCGCCAGGATACCCCATGCCAGGGCCCTCAGCAATAACTTGATAACCTTGTTGTCCATAATACCAGCTCTCCTCCCCTCAAGGAGTCTTCGGAAGCCTGCAGGGAGACAGGGCTGCAAACCTGACAGGTCTACGAGCAGCTCTTCCCCTGGTCAAACATGATCTCCAAGATCCGTCTGGCAGGCCTAAGCTCCTTGCAGACCTGTCAGGTTTCCCCGCGACGAAATCCGACAGACGTCAGAATAGGAGGGGGCGGGAGCCGCCCAGCCCCCTCCTCTCATAGTAGGCGGCGCGCTACGGCGCCACGAACTTCACGAACTCAACCTGGCCGTCAACGATGCGGTTGATGGCCGCGGTCTTCTGCGGGTCGCCCACGTCGTTGAAGACGATGCTGCCGGCCACGCCCTCGTACTCGATGCCCATGAGCGCGTCCTTGACCACGGCGGGGTCATTGGACCCAGCCTCGGAGATGGCCTGTAGGAGTAACCGGGCCGCGTCGTAGGACAGGGCGGCCAGCGCATCCGGCGGCGCCCCGAACTCGGCCTCGTAGTTCTCCACGAAGTTCTGCACGATGGCGCGCGGGTCGGAGGGGGAGTAGTGGTTGCTGTGATAGCCGCCGTCCACCGCTTCCAGATCCAGCAGCGGGGAGTCCCAGCCGTCGGCACCCTGGAGTGTGGCCTCGATGCCCTGCTCGTTGGCCTGCTTGGCGATGACGTTGACCTTGTTGTAGTAGTCAGGCAGGAAGAGCACGTCGACGTCGGCGTCCGCCACGTTTGTCAGCAGCGCCGAGAAGTCGGTGTCCTCTTTGGTGTAGGCCTCGAAGACCGGCACTGCGCCGCCCATCTCCTCGAAGGAGGCCTTGTAGTACTCGGCCAGGCCCCTCACGTAGTCGTTACCGACGTCGTAGAGAACGGCCGCGCTCTCCGCGCCCAGGTCGTTGATGGCGAAGGAGGCGTTGACCTCGCCCTGGAAGGGGTCCAGGAAGCAGGCCCGGAAGATGAACTCCTTGTTGGAGCCATCCTCGTTGATGGTCACCTGCGGGTTGGTCGAGGTGGGGCTGATCTGGAGCACGCTGGCCGGGTTGGCGATCTCCGAAATGGGGATCGACGAGCTGGAACAGACGGCGCCCAGGATGAAGCTAACCTGGTCCTGGTTGATGACCTTGTTGGCCACGTTGGCGGCCTCCTGCGCGTCACACTTGGTGTCGCCCAGCACGCTCTCGATCTGCCAGCCAGCCGCCTCGGCCTCCCCAAATGCCAGCTGAACGCCGTTGTGGCTGGAGACGCCGAAGGTCGCTACGTCGCCGCTCATCGGGAACAGCTCGGCCACTTCGATCGAGAAGTCTGGGGCCTCCGGGACCGGCACGCCGATCTGCTCCTCTTCCTCGGTCTCCGTCTCCGCGGCTTCCTCGCCGGGCGGGGCCACGAACTTCACGAACTCGATATCGCCGCCGGTGACGTGGCTGATGGCGGCCTTCTTGATGGGATCGCCGCTCTCATCGAAGCGGATGTCGCCCGCGACGCCCTCGAACTCGATGGCCGCCAGTGCGTCCTTGACGGCTGCCGGGTCGTCGGCGCCAGCGTTCTCGATGGCCTGCAACAGCACATTCGTCGCGTCGTAGGCGAGCACAGCGACGAAGTCGGGGGTCATATCGTATTCACTCTCGAACGAGCTCACGAAGTCCTGCACGATGGGGCGCGGGTCGTAGGGTGAGTAGTGGTTGCTGAAGTAGGCCCCGTCGACGGCCTCGAGATCCAGGTCGGGGGAGTCCCAACCGTCGGCGCCGAGCATGGTGGCCTCGATGCCCTGCTCGCTTGCCTGCTTGGCGATGACGTTGACCTTGTTGTAGTAGTCGGGCAGGAACAGCACGTCGACGTCGGCGTCCGCCACCGTCGTCAGGAGCGCCGAGAAGTCGGTGTCCTCCTTGGTGTAGGCCTCGAAGACCGGCACCTCGCCACCGAGCTCCTCGAACGAGGACTTGAAGTACTCGGCCAGGCCCTTGACGTAGTCGTTGCCCACGTCGTAGAGCACAGCTGCGGTCTCCGCGTCCAGCTCCTCCATAGCAAACACGGCGTCCACCTCACCCTGGAAGGGGTCCAGGAAGCAGGCGCGGAAGATGTACTCCTTGTTGGAGCCGTCCTCGTTGATGGTCACCTGCGGGTTGGTGGAGGGGGGGCTGATCTGGACCACGCCGGCGGGGTTGGCGATCTCCGAGATGGGTATCGAGGCGCTGGAGCAGACCGCGCCCACGATGTAGTTGACCTGATCCTGGTTGATCACCTTGTTGGCGACGTTGGCCGCCTCCTGGGCGTCACACTTGGTGTCGCCGATGATGACCTCGACCTGGCGGCCGAGCACGCCGCCCTGGGCGTTCCAGTCCGCGACGGCCATGTCGACGCCACGCTTGGTGCCCTCGCCGAAGGTCTTGACGTCACCGCTCATGGCGGCCAGCATGGCGATCTTGAGCGTCTCCGCCTCCTCGGCGGGCTCTTCTTCCTCGGCTGGTTCCTCGTCGGCAGGTTCTTCTTCGGCAGGCTCCTCAGCGGGAGCCTCTGTGGGGGCCTCGGTAGGCTGCGCACAGCCCGCCACTACTGCGCCGAAGAGCAGCGATAGTACAACAAACAGACTCAGGATTCTCATCCTCTTCATGCTTCTTCTCCTCCTCAATGACTCTTGGGTCTAACTGAAACGTTTCTCCTTACGGACGCTTCGACCACGACACAGTTCCACTTCTTCTACACCACCTCCTTCGCTTCGCGAGAGCCCCTTGCAGAAAACCTCTCAGTCGTAGGGATCCGGAGCTCGCCGCTCACGTAGAGCGGCCAGGCTCCTGGTTGGTTCATCGTGGGTGACCGATCAGGCTTGGAAGGCGACCTGGACGTTCGGTCTGTCGATGAGGTATAGAATAGCGGTCGATAGACCAATGCTCAGTATGCTGGTCAAGACGAAGAGCCAATTCGTGCTCTCCCCGGGTGAGGCCTGCGGGAACATGATCAGGAAGCGGGCGATGACGTTGAAACCCTGCACGAAAATACAGAGCGTCGTGGCCCAGGGCTTGAGCGTCAGCATGGCCCAGCCCAGAAAGGCGAAGAGGGCCACAGGGGCCAGCAGCAACAAACGGGGCGCGGAAAGTAGCATCTCAGGGGGCACCAACAAGGCAGGGATGAACTGGAAGATCGCGACGATCGTAACGATAGTAGGGCGGGACTTCTCCATCAATGGCTCTCCTTCCGCTTCGGCCAGCGCTGTGCTGTGTTGTCAAGACCGCTCCACCCTCGGTCACCCGGCGGGTTCGAGACGGGCATAGTCAGGATCAAAGAGACAGGCCAACCATCTAACCTTCGACTTATAGCATCGGAGCGTGCTTTTGTCAAGCCGCAGCCACCTCCCTGGCTCCGCAAGCGTCAGCTAGCGAAGAGGAATCTGAAGCTTGTGACACCCTGCAGGCTGAGTCTTGACGGTTGTCACGCTGAGGCTCGTAGCTTGTCTCCGAACTAAGTGCAATTCTATGCAAACTGCGGGAGTTGTCAAATGCGGTGATGAGGGCCGCGAGAGCAACCCCTGGGAGCTGAAACCTCCCGGCCAACAGCTCAACTCTCCTTCGGGGGTTGACAGGCCGGCCCGCGCAGCTAGGTTCCGCTCCTAGCCAAGCCCCTGAGCTGCACACGGCACCCAAGCTTGACTTTAGCTACTCAAGCAGTATAATTGGCAGACAAGATGTTGGTCTGCCAATTATCAGGTTCGAGGCCCAGGTCGGAGGTAGCCAAGTCCTCGATCGGGCTAGTTCGCTCGCGCTCAGCGGGTGGACGCAAGAGAAGCATGGACGGTCCTCATGCTTCTTTCTTGTGTACCTCACCCGATACCGTCCAGATGAATCGTTCTTATGCACCTGTTCTGATACCGTAGCCGTTCACCTGGTCACGCTCCCGCTGGGTCCGCACGCGCCGCACTGTGCGAGAGCCCGCCGATGGCAGACCGCGGATCACGGATCCGCGGCGAGCATGGGATAGGCAGCGGCAGCAGGTGGCTGTTACCCGAAAATCTGTAGGAGGGAAAACACCGTGACGAAAAAGTGGGTCTATCTATCGCGAACTGCCAAGGAAGAACTGGCCAAGACGTTGGGCCACGAGCCCGAGATGCTCGAGATGAAGGAGATCCTCGGTGGCAAGGGGGCTGGGCTGGCGACAATGACCGCGGCGGACATCCCGGTCCCGCCGGCGTTCACCATCACCACCGAAGCCTGCATCGAGTACATGGAACGCGGCGACTTCCCGCCGGGGATGTGGGAGCAGACGCTCGAAGCCCTCGAGGATATCGAGGAGCAGACGGGCAAGGAGTTCGGGAACCCGGACAATCCCCTTCTCGTCTCCGTTCGATCTGGCGCCCGCGTCTCCATGCCCGGTATGATGGACACTGTCCTCAACCTGGGCCTCAACGAGGAGACACTGGAGGGCTTGGCTGAGCTGACGGACGACGAATGGTTCGCCTACGACGCCTACCGCCGCTTCATCACCATGTTCGCCGACGTGGTGATCGGTCTCGACCGGCAGGAGTTTGAGGAACTGCTCACCGAGGTGAAGGAGGAGGAGGGCGTCAAGCGCGACTTCGAGGTCACCCTCGACGGCCTTAAAGAGCTGGTCGACGCATACCAAGACCTCTACGAGGAGAAGACTGGCGAGCCTTTCCCCACCGACCCCCTCGAACAGCTGAGGATGTCTATCAAGGCTGTCTTCGACTCTTGGAACATCCCCCGCGCCGTTGCCTACCGGGAGTACAACGACATCCCCCACGACTGGGGCACGGGCGTCAATGTACAGACCATGGTCTTCGGCAACATGGGCGAGACCAGTGGGACCGGCGTGGCCTTCACCCGCAACCCCGCCACCGGCGAGAAGAAGCTGTACGGCGACTTCCTCGACAATGCCCAGGGCGAGGACGTCGTGGCTGGCATTCGCACACCGATGGATATCCAGGAGCTGAAGGAGTTCTCCGCGGAGGTGTACGTCCAGTTCATTGAGGTGACGCAACACCTGGAGCAGTTCTACCAGGACATGCAGGACGTCGAGTTCACCATCGAGCGCGGCAAGCTGTGGATGCTGCAGACCCGCACCGGCAAGCGCACGGCAGCAGCAGCGGTCAAGATCGCGGTCGACATGGCCCACGAGGGTCTGATCGACAAAGAGACCGCCATTATGCGCGTCAAGCCGGACGACGTCGACCAGCTCATGCACCCCTTCTTCGACCCCGACGCGAAGACCAGCGCCCGCGACGAGGGACAGTTGATTGCCACCGGGCTGGATGCCTCCCCCGGCGCCGGCACCGGCATGGCCGTCTTCGAGGCCGACAAGGCCACGGAGTGGGCTGCCGAGGGCAAGGACGTGATTCTGGTCCGCCCGGAGACCGCTCCCGATGACGTGCCCGGCATGTTGGCGTCGCAGGGTGTGCTCACTCAGCACGGTGGCGCCACATCTCACGCCGCTGTCGTCGCCCGGGGCAGCAACCTGCCCTGTGTGGCCGGCTGCGAGGACATCCGGGTGGACGTCGAGCGCGCGCAGTTCACCGTGCCCGACACCGGTCGCGTGGTCCAGGAAGGCGACATCATCTCCATCGATGGAGGGACCGGCGAGGTCTTCTGGGGTGGGCTCGAGATGCTTGAGGTGGAGTATGAGGAGCAGGAGGACCTGGTCGAGCTGCTCGGCTGGGCGGACGAGATCCGCGAGCTGGGCGTGCGCACCAACGCCGACTACGGCAAGGATGCCCTGCAGGCGCGCA
>Ga0207796_1000396_pt1 | contig 17980 bp, 17 predicted proteins | sample Pon1CUnioCityCA_6_FD_187274 | JGI IMG/M metagenome (GOLD analysis project Ga0207796, IMG submission 187274) | Marine sediment microbial community from Union City, CA, USA - Pond 1C Sediment 1 (SPAdes) | ecosystem: Environmental > Aquatic > Marine > Intertidal zone > Salt pond sediment ...
AAAGAGATCGAAACATGTCTCTGGCTCGAAAGAAGTTGGACTGGGAAACCCAGTTGAAACTGGCAATTGACCCCGAGAAGGCAAGACGATACCGAGAGAAGCGTCCTCCGACGGAAGACGATGTTTGCACCATGTGCGGAAAGTATTGCGCCATCAAGACGGTTCGGGAATATCTTGACGGCTGATTGTCTCGGTCACTTTCCCAAACAAAACTGACTGAATATGTTTTCCAAGACCGCCTCGCTCGCGGTCTCCCCCACGATCTCGCCCAGTGCATCAATTCCACTCTTCAGGTCCACGGCGACGACCTCCATCGGCGCATTCTCCCTTACATTGCGCGCCGCATTTCTGAAAAATCCGGCTGCCGATTCGAGGGCGCCTCGATGCCGTAGATTGGGGGCTGAATGGGATGTCGTCATATCCAACTCCCCATTGAGCAGGCATGCCGCGATGCCTTTTTTCAGTTCAGGAAGGCCCTCACCCGTAAGGGCGGATATCTTCACACTGGGAAGGCCGGACAGTGCCCTGTCCTCGAACTGTTTGCCGAATGCGGAGGGGAGATCAATCTTGTTCATCACGATCAGTGCATTTTTTTTTCGGGATTGCGCAAGAATGTCGCGGTCATCTTGGTTTAGAGGTCGGCTTTGGTCAACGACCACCAGCAAGAAATCCGCTTCCGACAATTTCTTTTCCGTAAATTGAATGCCGATCCTTTCCACCTCATCCTTTACTTCCCTGAATCCGGCCGTGTCCATAAGGCGCAGCGGCAGTCCCTCGATGGTGGCTGTGGATTCAATTACGTCCCGCGTCGTCCCCGGAATCGCTGTTACAATGGCACGATCCTCGTTCAGGAGACGGTTAAGCAGACTTGACTTCCCCGCATTCACACGTCCCACGATCGCGGTGTTAATGCCGTCTATCCAAATTTTTCGTCCGGCATGTGCCTCAATCAAAATTTCAATGGGTCCGACCAGTCTCGCTTCAATACGATCTCCGACTTCGTCTCGCGTCATAATGTCGGCTTCTTCCTCGGGAAAATCGATCGCCACTTCGCCGTGCGCGAGAATTTCGAGGGCTATCTGCCGCAATGCGTCTATCTCATTCCATAACAATCCATGGACTTGTTGAGACGCCATACGCAGGCCCCGGTCCGATTTCGCATTGATCAGATCAATCACCGCCTCGGCCCGGGTCAGGTCGATCCTCCCATTCAAAAATGCCCGTAATGTAAATTCCCCGGGTTCGGCCGGTCTTGCACCCTGACTTATGATGATTTGGAGAATTCGATACAGAAGCAGGTAACCGCTGTGTGAATTGATTTCCACAATGTCTTCTCGCGTGAAGGAATGGGGTGCCTTCATGAAAGAGAGCAAAACCTCATCGACCACCTCTCCCGATGCGGGATCGAAGAGATCCCCCAGGTAAAGGCGATGACTGTCTAAGCAACGGACCGGCTTTTTGGGGGTGAAGATATCCTTGGCAATTCCGGAAGACAGGCGCCCGCTGATACGAATGATACCGATTCCGGCAGGGCCGATGGGCGTGGCGATGGCGGCGATAGTATCTTCGTTGGAAGGCATGGGTTCGTCCCTTGAATCATGAATCCCGCACCGTGTATATTCAAACTCCGGCTGGGCATCTTCGAAGATCTCGGGAATCCGGTGTGTTTGAGCGAAAACCAGGAATTTTTCCGAGATCAAGGAAGGCGAAAATTATAACCACAGCAACAAAAGGAGGATTTAACGGATTAGTATCAATTTAAATTTTTGAAAGAACTCGTGAGCAAAACAACAGTTCTCAATTCCCGGCTTTCGTGCTGTGTTTACGACTCATTTCTTCGGGACAATGACCACCTTTTTTAAAATACCTTCCCCTCGGCTTTTGGTATCCACGGCATCATCCTCCCGGAGCGCCAAATGCACGAGTCTTCGATCATGGGGATTGAGAAGGTTCGTGGTCACCGGCTTGTGCGTGGCTTTCACTTTGTCTCCCATCCGCACGGCCATTTGGATCAAGGAATCCCGTCGTCTTTGTCGATAATTCTCGGAATCAACAATCACCTGAGCGCGTTTTTCCAAGCTTTTATTCACGATCTTGTTGACGATAAATTGCAACGCGTCAAGGGTTCTTCCTTTTCTCCCGATCAGAAGACCCGATTTATCCCCCTCGATATTCAGTGAAATCGTACCATCGGTTTGTTCTGCGCGTACCGCCGCCCCTTCTATGGGGATCAATTTCAAAATCTTTTCCAGTGCCTCCTTCGCGATGGCGAGTCCATTGGCTTCCGCCACGGCTTCGGATTCAGGTCTTGAAGTCGTTATCTTAACCCTGGCCTTCCGCCCGCCCACCAATCCAAAAATCCCCGCGGATCCCGGTTCCATGACCTCAATGTCCATTTCTTCTTTGGAAAGATTCAACTGGCGGCAAGCATTCTCGATCGCTTCCTCCGTTGTTTTTCCTTCAAATTCAAAAGTCTCCATTTTTGCCCTCCGAGTATTATGCCGGTCTTTTGTAAATACGGTACTGCTGGCCTATGGATAAGAGATTGTTGACCAGCCAGTAAAGAACCAGACCGGAAGGAAAGTTGATAAACATAAATGTGAAAATGATCGGCAGGAACAGCATGATTTTCGCCTGCGTCGGATCGCCGGGAGTCGGGGTCATTTTTTGTTGGATAAACATGGATGCGCCCATCAGTAACGTGAGAACGGGAATTCCATAGGGCGGCGACATGAAAGGTATTTCAAAAGGAAAATTGAAAAGGCGATCCGGAGCGGAAAGATCATTGATCCACCATGCAAATGGAGCCTGTCGCAACTCAATGGCAGTCCCCAAAATCCTGAAAAGTGCGAAAAAGACGGGGAGCTGGATGATCATGGGCAGGCACCCCCCCATGGGATTCACTTTATAGGTCTTGTAAAGGGCCATCATCTCCTTGTTCAGCTGTGCCTTGTCGTTTTTATATTTTTCCCTCATCTTGGCCATGCGAGGTTGGAGTTTCTGCATTTCCTTCATGGACTTGTAGCTTTTGTGCGTCAGTGGCCAGAACAGGATTTTGATAAGGATCGTCAGGAGAATAATCGATACCCCATAGTTATGGAGGTATCGATTGAAGAAGCGCAGAAGATACAGGAGCGGCTTGGCGATGATGTCCGTCCATCCGAAATTGATGGCTTTTTCGAGCTTTTTTCCGAGCTGTTTGAGGGCACCCAAGTCTCTGGGTCCAAAGTAAAGGGTGAAACGGCTCGTCACCTTTTCGGACGCCTGAATTGACATACTTGGCGAACGATAGGTCCCTTGCAAAACCCCGGACGCCGACCGATGCCCCCTGAAAGTTGCTTTTTCAGGCTGATCCGGGATCACGGCTGAAATGAAAAAATCGTCCTCATAGGCCATCCAGTCGATCCGGCCCGCCAAAAGCTTTTCTTCAGAGGCTTCCTTCAGTTTAATCTCCTTCAGCTTATCTTCCAAGAGCAGAACGAGTCCCACATACGAATAGTAGCTCTTTTTGTCTTTGGGTGCCTGGGCCCGTAGATCCGCCGCGACCGCTCCGGTGACCGTTTCCCCGGACTGGTTGATGAAATCGACATTGAGATCGATTCGATATTGATTCGGATAAAAGCGATAGGTCTGATGAATTGCCACCCCCTCCGGGGTCACGCCGCGAAAAACCAGATCTTTGGCCGGTGAGCCCGGTTCCAGCCGTATGCTTTCGCGATCCGTTTCGTATAGGATTTTTTTCTTTTCAGCGGCCGAGGTTTCGCCAAATCCCACGAGAAGTGTATCTCCCATTCCTTTTTCAAGATTCACGAGATCGATCAAGGGGGAATCGGGATCCGTACTCTCTCGATAATTCTTCAATTTGAAACTCAGAATGGAGGGGCCGGCACTCGAAAAAATGGCCCTGTAATAGGGTGTATCGATTTCGGTCTCTTTTTCAGCGGGTTTTGGAACGAATTCTTCTTCCCGTTGCGCTGCAAATTCAGCACTCGCGGGCTGCGATACGGCAGGCGTTTTCGGGCGCTCCGATTCCACTTTCGATGGTTCTTCCTCAGGGATCTCAACCTGCTTCGTTGCCTGATCTTGTTTCGGCACGAAAACATAAGACCATATGATGAGCACCAGAAAAGATAAAACAAAGGCCAGTATGGTTCGCTTTTCCATCTATCGTATCCTTATTGGGGACCCAGTTGAATCGTCCCAACGACTTTCGCTAAGGCTTCAGGCGAGCACAAAATCAACGGATTTTGCTTCCGCAGGAGCGACTGACGCTCGGTGGCACAGGCCCCCTCAAGCAAGCGGGTCATATCCCCCTGGATGGAAGGGATGGCATTTGGAGATCCTGATCAGCGTCAAATAACCTCCTTTTAGGATTCCGTATCGACTGATAGCTTGGCGGGCATAACTCGAGCAGGGGGGGTAGAACCGGCAGGAAGGCGGCAAAAGCGGTGAAATGAATCGTTGATATAGCGCTATTAAGAAAACAGGCAAATATCTGAGCTTATAAACGCAGGTTCTTATCAAACAAGATTTCTCCGAGTTCTTTCTCGATATTCCGAAGATCTAAATAGCCGGCATCTTTCGTTGCTGAAATAACGACATCATAACCTTGAGGGAAACGGGATTGATGCAGCCTGAAGAATTCCCGAATGAGGCGTTTGACCCGGTTCCTTTTTACCGCATTTCCGACCTTCTTATTTACGGTGACCCCCAATCTCGTCATACCAAGCCTGTTGCGCCTGATAGTAACAAAAAAGTGGTCTGTTGGAAGGCGTCTACCCGATCTATTTACGTTGACAAACTCTCTTCGATTCAGTATTCTTTTTTGCTTTGGAAATGAAAAAGAGAGCATTCCTTTAGGAATATTTGATCGGTATCAAAGGGCCCCTTCACACGGTGAGTCGTTTTCGCCCCTTCGCCCTTCTCCTTTTTAGGACATTGATTCCACCTTTTGTTCGCATTCTTGCCCTAAAACCGTGAGTTCGAGCCCTTTTTATATTGCTGGGTTGATAAGTCCGCTTCATGATCGTATTGAATCCTTATACGAAAATAATAACAAAAAGTGATATAATCACGGATGTCAATTATTGTCAAGACAAATCGATTTTTGTATTTTTATAATTGATAATTCGAATAATGTGCTATAATTAACATATAATTAAATATAATGATCGAGCCGATGTCGCGCTGAAAGGAGACTGTAATGCTTCTGGACCCCATACTGGGTTTGTTTTCCAATGATTTGGCCATCGATTTGGGAACGGCCAATACCCTGGTCTACATGAAAGGCAAGGGTATTGTTTTGAGCGAACCATCGGTCGTAGCGGTCAGGAGAGATGGAAGGGGCGCCAACAAGGTTTTGGCGGTAGGTCAAGAAGCCAAAATGATGCTGGGGCGGACCCCGGGAAACATCGTAGCCATTCGTCCCATGAAAGATGGGGTAATCGCTGATTTCGAAATCACGGAAGCGATGCTTCGTCATTTCATAAGAACGGTCCACCATCGAAGGAGCCTTATTCGGCCCCGCATCATTATCTGCGTGCCCAGCGGGATTACGCAGGTAGAAAAGCGCGCGGTTCGAGAATCTGCGGAATCTGCCGGAGCCAGGGAAGTATTTCTGATCGAGGAGCCCATGGCGGCGGCCATTGGGGCAGGGCTCCCAATAACGGAACCGACGAGCAATATGGTCGTTGACATTGGCGGCGGTACCACGGAAGTCGCAGTTATATCACTGGCCGGGATTGTTTACAGCAAATCCGTGAGGGTTGGCGGTGACAAAATGGATGAGGCCATCCTGCAACATATCAAAAGAAAATACAATCTGCTGATTGGAATCCGAACATCGGAAATCATAAAAACCACCATTGGAAATGCCTATCCCAATGATCAAATTGAGACAATTGAAGTCAGGGGACGGGATCTCGTAACAGGGATTCCGAAGATTTTAACCATCGATTCCGATGAAATAAGAAAGGCTATCTCGGAGCAGGTCGAGACAATCGTCGAAACCGTTCGCATTGCGTTGGAACAAACGCCTCCGGAATTGGCGGCTGACATTGTGGATAAGGGGATTGTCTTGACGGGGGGTGGTGCATTACTCAAGAATCTGGACGTGTTATTACGAGAAGAAACCAAACTTCCCATCACCATTACCGAAGACCCGCTTTCCACCGTGGTTCTGGGTTCTGGGAAGACCTTAGATAACCTTTCAATCCTGAAAGAGGTTACGATCAAGTGATCGCTTCAGGGTAAATTCATTTTCGGAGCCCTAGGCATTTCGTTCTCATGCCGAAAACGCTTCGGTTCTCTCATCGGTTCCAAAATTGATCGCAAATCCAAGCGGAGTTAGATTTAGCCATTGAAAGGTGCAACGGGTTTTCACAAGATTTGGCTATGGCTGTTTTTTACCGGCTTTTTGCTGCTTTTGTTTTCCTCTAATTCCGGATCCAGTTCCACATGGAATCCCGCAGAGCAGTTCATCATAGAAATTACCGCACCGTTTCAGAAAATTATCAAACAGGCGTTCAATTTTACGGAGGAATTCTGGGTAAACTACTTCCACCTCGTAAACGTTCGCCGTGAAAACAGACAACTGAAAGCTGAAATTCGGACATTGAGAATGGCCAATAGCCAATACCGTGAAATGCTGGCCACCCAGGAAAGGATTCGGGAGCTTTTACAATTCAAACAAGCCGTAGATCTACCGGTTGTTCCCGCCGAAGTGATCGGGCGGGATCCCACAGGGTGGTTTAAGTCCATTCTCATCGACAAGGGAAAGCAGGCTGGATTAAGTTTAGACATGCCCGTGGTGAATGCGTATGGTGTGGTGGGCAGAATTGTATCGGTTTCACCGAATTATGCGAAGGTTTTGCTGATAATTGATCAAAACAGTGCCATCGACTGTCTCATCCAGAGATCTCGTGACAGAGGGATGCTTAAGGGTCTGGTCACTGAAATGTGCAAACTGGATTATGTAGTCAAATCCGAGGATATTGCCGTGGGCGATGTGGTGGTTACATCCGGACTTGGCGGTGTTTTTCCAAAAGGCTTACCCGTGGGCCGTGTTCAGAAAGTAGAAGACATCGCCGGAGAGCTATTCAAGGATATTGAGATAAAGCCTGCAGTTGATTTTTCTAAACTAGAAGAAGTCTTGGTCATTCTCAAGGAGAACAAGCTATCGAATCAGCACAAAGAGAACACGTAGCATTTTATTTTTTCGCCTGGCTATTGGGTGCATTTTCTATTCTGATCAAAGGAAATTTGATTAATTTGATGGGTTCGAATCCGATCGATGTCGATATTTTGACCATTGTGACCGCCTTTCTTTTTCTGTTTTACGGACAATTTGCGACGGCATCCTTTGCTTTCGGGCAGGGCCTGTTGATTGATATTTTTTCAGGAGGCTTTTACGGTCTTTTCGCTTTTCTTTACCTAATGGTCTATGGCTGTATTTTTTTTGGCGATCGTTTTTTCAATCTTCAGCAGCCCAAAGGACAGATGATCATCATCGCGCTGACGGTTCTGGTCAAAAAAGCGCTTTTTTTCATTATGATCAGCATCTTCTACCAAAACGCAGCATTTTCAACTCATTTTGTTGGGCTATCCGTAATCTCCGCCGCGGTCACGGGTTTGATCGCCCCGGTCGTTTTTTACCTGTTCAATTCTCTGAGAGCGAAATCTGTCGAAGAGGCCCGGACCCTTTCTTCTAAAGGGATAGAAGCACTCATGAACTAATTGTGATTGCAAGGTGATTTCAACCTGATATCGGCAAGGAAAACCTGCTCGTGAGAACATCGGATTTCGACCCCATCTCTATAGAGATTTTTTCCAGGCAACTCAAGAAACTGACCCTCGTTATTTTGCTGGTTTTTTGCGTTTTGATACTGAGGTTCTGGTTCCTGCAAATTGTAAACGGTTCAAGCTACCGTACCAAATCAGAGAATAATCGTATCCACCTTCAGGATATTCCACCCTTTCGCGGCATGATTGCAGACCGGCACCGCGAAACACTTGTGGACAACCGACCCGCTTACGATCTTTATGTGATTCCGGAGGAAGTTCAACATCGGGAACAGCTATTGGAAAGATTGAACCGCCTCGCATCGCTTGACCCAGGATCGGCAGCGCTGCGATTCGATGCCGATTCGCGCCGATATCCCTTTAGACCCATTTGCCTAAAAAGGGATTTATCACGGAATGAATTGGCAATGATTGAAACCCACCGATTCAACCTGCCGGGAGTTATGATCAAAGTCACGCCCCAACGTCATTATGTTCAGGGCGATTTCGCATCCCACCTGATCGGCTATGTGGGAGAAATCAGTGAAACCCAGCTAAAGAGCCGAAAATACCCGAATAGCAAGCCCGGAGATTTAATCGGGAAAGCGGGGGTGGAGTGGAAATGGCAATCGCATCTGAACGGCGTTCGGGGCGCTGAGCAGCTGGAGGTGGATGCAACGGGCAGAAGGCTGCGGGTGATGGCACGCAAGGCAGCCGTGCCTGGTGCAAATGTCTATCTAACCATAGACCAAGATCTTCAGGCCGTGGCAGAGGAGGCGATGATAGGCAAGAGCGGTGCCATTGTAGCCATGAATCCCAACAACGGCGAGCTGCTGGCCTTGGCCAGCAGCCCCTCGTTTGATCCCAACCTGTTTGTTGGAGGAATTGACAGAACCCGTTGGCAGGAAATCGCACTTTCCACGGATTTCCCTCTCCAGAACAGAGCCCTTTCCGGACAGTACCCCCCTGCATCGGTATTTAAGATCATTCTTGCATTGGCAGCGCTGCAAGAGGGAATTATCGACCCGGAAGAGGAAGTGCTCTGTACCGGAATTTACTTTCTGGGGCGCCGTGGATATCGGTGCTGGAAGAAATATGGACACGGAAAAGTCAATCTTCATCGGGCGCTTGTGGAGTCCTGCGATGTGTATTTCTATGAGATCGGAAAAAGGCTGGGTATCGACAAGATCGGCCATTATGCAAAACAATTCGGCCTGGGAACAATCACCGGATTCGATAAAGACCACGAAAAACCAGGGCTGATTCCCACCAGGGAGTGGAAGCTAAAAAGATGGGGGGTCCCCTGGCAAGGCGGAGAGACCCTGTCCACAGCCATTGGACAGAGCTTCGTCCTGGTGACGCCGATCCAGATGGCAACGTTTATTTCGGCCGTTTTTAACGGCGGCATTCTGTACCGGCCTCAGGCGACCCATTGGGTCGGGAAAAATCAAAATGAAAAAATCTTTGAGATTACGCCTGAAGTATTGGATAAGGTGGAAATCGAGACGAAATACCTGGAGATTGTAAAAAGGGCGCTTGTCGGGGTGGTCAACGAACCTCATGGCACCGGTGGAAAAGCGAAGTTGAAGGACATCACCGTTGCCGGGAAAACAGGTACCGCCCAGGTCATCACCCTCGAAAAAGAAAAGGGGTATGAGAGTGAGGAAGAAATTCCAATCCGATTTAGAGACCACGCATGGTTCGTTGCCGTGGCGCCTGCGGAAAACCCTCGAATTGCCCTTGCCGTTGTGGTAGAGCACGGCGGGCATGGCGGCAGCGCCGCGGCCCCGCTCGCCGGTAAAATCATTGATGCTTACTTGAAGGGACCGATAAAGGTCGCCGCCGAAGGAACCCGGCATTTGGAACTTCCAGCGGATCATTGACGAGGCAAAGAAGGAGGAGGGAACAACAGGGAGGTCTTTTTCAACCATGAAAAGACCCCCTCAAGGTGAGCGCATGTTCGATCGAAGACTGGTTCAAAATTTTGATTGGGTCTTGCTACTCCTCCTTTTGCTTTTGGCTGGAATCAGTATACTCAATCTCTACAGTGCAACCTACGCCATTCGAGAGGTCGGCGGTTCCCAAGTTTTCGTCAAACAGATCTATTGGTTCTTGATCGGGTTTGCTGTTTTTCTTTTGATGACCACTTTCAACTACTATGCGCTGGAGCGACTCGCTTATCCGGCATACATGGTCACCATTGCACTTTTGATTTTGGTATTGCTGGTGGGGAAAGTCACATCCGGCTCTCAGCGATGGTTGAGTTTGGGCGCCGTTTCCTTTCAACCATCCGAGCTCTCAAAGATCGCAATGGTGATCGTACTGGCGAAATTCTTCAGTGAGAAGCATGGCGATCAGGGATATCGTTTGAGAGATTTGTGGCGACCATTCCTGCTGATAGCAGCCCCGAGCATTCTTATCCTCAAGGGACCCGACCTGGGCACCGCGCTCCTTCTGGTCGTGGTGTGCTTTTCCATGATCTTCTTTGTTAAAGTATATTGGAAATCCTTGATGATTATGATCGTCTCGGCACTCTCGGTAGCGCCGTTCGTGTGGTTTAACCTAAAAGCATATCAGCGCATGCGCATCCTCACGTTTCTGAGACCCGACATGGACCTTTTCGGTTCGGGGTACCACATCAATCAGTCCAAAATCGCCATCGGCTCCGGACAGCTCTGGGGAAAGGGCTTTCTGAATGGGACACAAACCAGGCTGCATTTTCTGCCGGAACAACACACGGATTTTGCGCTTTCGGTGTTTGCTGAAGAATGGGGATTTGTCGGGGCGGTGATATTGCTTTTGATCTATCTGTTTTTGATTCTTTGGGGTCTCAACATTGCAAAAGTATCAAAGGATAAATTCGGCTCCATCATGGCGGTGGGAATTGTGGCCTTCATTTTCTGGCAGGTGGTCATCAATGTCGGGATGGTTACGGGCCTGTTGCCTGTGGTAGGAATTCCATTGCTGCTTTTTAGCTACGGGGGTTCATCTCTGATTTCCACCATGACCGCCATGGGACTCCTGATGAATATCAGCATGAGACGCTTCATGTTTCAATAGCGTCCATGAGCCCTCTGAAACGCTTCGCTTCCATAAAACGGCTCGGCTCGGCACGCAGGTCCTCGCTCACACATTAATCCGTCGCCACACTTTCGCGGGTGTATGGCGCCGGATACATACCCGGGTTGTGCAGTTGCCAGGGCCCTGAGTTGGATGCGAAACGGCATCAAGTCCCCTTCTTTGTCTTTGGCGACTTTTCTTCGAATCATGATTTTGACTCCCATATCGCGTCCTCCTCTCTATTTCCGTTGCGTTGATCTCAAAAAGGCCCCTTTCGGACATCGGCGTCCCGCCCTCTATTCCACAGACCGGCGAAAATGCAGGCCTGCGGCGGCATACTCAGCCGGTATGCCCACACAACCCTATGATTTTCTTTGTGTTTAGTGAAAGTATTCGGTCGAAATCGAGGCCACAGACCGCCGAAGTGAAGGCTTTTTCTTGCATGGCGTTTGGGTCTGTGATAGAAAAATCAGGGGGTAAAGCAGGTTGAACTTGGAAAATCAAGGGGACTCCATGTCCGTCGAAACTCACCGCTTATACGCCGCTACGACAGGCGGAACGGATATTCTGAATCTGACCTTGCCGGTCACTCAGTTGGTGGAAAAATCCGCTGTGGAAAACGGTTTTATTACCCTTTTTATCCCGGGATCCACCGCTGCACTCACAACCATTGAATTTGAGGATGGGGCGATCAAGGATCTGAGAGAGGCAATCAACCGCATCGCTCCAAAGGACCTATATTACGCGCACAACGAACGATGGGGAGACGGAAATGGTTTCGCGCATGTTCGCGCTGCGTTGATCGGCCCCTCGCTGTATATACCCATAATCGGCAGCAAAATGGCTTTGGGAACCTGGCAGCAAATCGTGCTTCTGGATTTTGATAACAGACCCCGCGAACGACTTATCCTGGTTCAGATATTCGGGCAATGATAAGCCGGGGACACGACGCATCGTGGCATACTCGCAGTTCGCCCGTTTCCTTTATGACGGAAGCCCCCTCCGAGCTGTTTTACCGGGCACGACGCCCTATTGTTGGGTTCAAACAGGTTTGAATTGATGCATAGGCTCATTAGAAAAATGCCGATCGAGGTCTGGTATTGAAAAAGAATACTCCCGCGGAAACCTCCTCTTTCAGCAAGAAGTTAACCTTTTCGGACAATGAATTAATGCGAACCCTCTGCGGTGAGCACAATGCCCATCTACATTTGCTCGAAAAGAAGATTGGAATCTCAGCGCATGTCCGGGGAAACGTTTTATTGCTTCAAGGCGGAGATTGGGAGATCAGCCTGGCGAATACGATTTTGACCCAACTTTACGACCTTTTAAAGGGCGGGTATCCGATTTATCTCAATGATGTGGATTACGCTGCAAGAATTCTCAGCGGTGACCCATCGGTTAGACTGGAAAAAATATTCCGAGATGAAGTGTATATTTCCTCCAAGAAAAAGGTTATAACCCCAAAAACAATCAACCAAAAAAATTACATCGATAGTATCAGAAGCTTTGATATCGTTTTTGGAATCGGACCCGCCGGGACCGGCAAGACTTATCTCGCGATGGCGATGGCCATCTCTTACTTGATGAAAAAGCTGATTCACCGGGTCGTATTGGCAAGACCGGCGGTAGAGGCCGGGGAGCATCTGGGGTTTTTGCCGGGCGACCTCTACGAGAAGGTCAATCCCTACTTAAGACCTTTACATGACGCATTGCATGACATGATGGATTTTGATAGTGCGTCGCGACTGCTTCAGCAAGGGGTGATCGAAGTGGCCCCATTGGCTTTCATGCGCGGCAGAACCGTGAATGACGCGTTTGTCATTCTGGATGAAGCCCAAAATGCGACGTCTGAGCAAATGAAGATGTTCCTAACGCGACTCGGTTTCAGCTCCAAAGCGGTGATAACGGGGGATGTCACCCAAACGGACCTTCCGGAGGGCAAGGTCTCAGGGCTGATTGAAGCGAAAGAAATCCTGGAGGGTATTGATGGAATCGGGTTTTCCTACTTCTCTACGGAAGATGTCATTCGACATCCCCTTGTTCAGGAAATCATAGATGCTTACGAAAAAATGGATCAACGGAAGCGAGGCAAGACGACAAAGCAGGGCACTGGAAGCTAACAGGATTTAATCGCTTTGGGTGTATAAAAACAAAAAAGAGGGGTTTGCGGCCTCCCTAAGGCCGCTTAGGATGCTGAACATGGCAGAAAAAACAAATATCCGGGTTCTAAAAAAAGATAAGCCTCCGAAAAAAGGAGAGCGGGATGTAACGCCAAGGGGCAAAGTCAACGGCAACACCGGCCGCCGGTTCGGTCCGGAGATCCAAAAATGGACGATTTTAGTCGGCTTAAGTGTCATCATCTCAATCCTTTTATTTCCGAATGTATTAACTCAGCCACGGACCTATCAACTCGGAGATGTGGCCAGTCGGGATATCAAAGCCTCCCGGGAGCTCCTCATTGAAAACAATGAATTAACGGAGAAAAACAGACAGGACGCCGTAAAAGACGTGCTTTCTGTGTATGACTTTGATCCGGCGGGGACGAATATTGTCGCGAGAATAAAAGAAGCATTTTTTGAAGGCAGACAAGCCCTTTCCGTGAATCCGAATATGAAGGAGTCCCCAGGAGATCAGACGCTTGAAACCGATTTGCTTAAAGAAAACTTCTTCCAAATTCTCGATCTGTCCCCCAAAGACAACGTCATCAATCCCCTCATAAAGGCCGAATTACCCAAGCAAGCAGAGGATGCCGTGATCGGTTTGCTATCTCAGGTCTTGAAGAAGGGCATCGTTATCAACAAGAAAATGCTGCTGCGCCAGAGTGGTAATGGGATATTCCTGCACAATATTCACACCGGCCAGGCTCTCGAAGTCAAGGACTTAAATCGGTTTTACGATGTCCAAACCGCGAGGAGCATCATCCAAGATGAATACACCGCCCTCGAGCATGCATTGGAGTCCCCTGAGTTGGCAAAGGCTTCTTTGGATTTAGCGGCAGCACTCATCAAGCCGAATGTCACCTTCAACAAAAGGGATACCGAGATCAGGAAAGATCTCGCTCGAAAATCGGTGAAACCGTTCTATTTCAAAATCAAGCGGGGTGAAATGATCGTGCGGGAGGGCGAACGGATCAAGTCCGAGCATCTCTTGAAGTTATCCGAGGAAAACAAAGCCCGTAAGCCGCTGGAAATGATAGGCAGGGTGCCCGCCATGACACTCTTGCTCGGGTTTCTCCTCGCAGTCATTTACTTCGTTGGGCTCTTGACCGACCGATCATCCAAGGCGGAAACCAAGAACCTCCTCTTCAGTGCGGTAACCCTTTTGGCGGTCTTTTTGACGGTCCTGATTACCAATTTTGTGGCTGAAGAATTGGCCCGTGGGTATCGTTTCTTTACATCGAATGCCATCCTATTCGCTGCGCCGGTCGCCAGTGGTGCTATGCTCGTATCCGTTTTTCAAGGAATGAGATTTGCAGCCAGTTTTTCATTAATCGTATCCGTTCTCGCCGGGTTTGCTGTCGGCGGGAGCGTTGAATTCTTTGTGTATTTTTTCGTGAGCAGCCTGGTGGCGGGCTATGGGGTCAAAAACTGCCGAGAGAGAGGGATTTTCGTCAAAGCCGGCCTAAAAGTGAGTCTTACCAATATGATTTTGGCGCTCGCCATCCTTGCGTTGCATGGGTCACTCTACAGTCTTGAGACCCTGATCGCGATTACCGCTGCACTGGTGGGCGGGATTCTCGTCGGCGTTATCGCGACAGGAATCTTGCCGCTGTTTGAAATGTCTTTTGGCTTTACCACGGACATAAAACTTCTAGAGGTCGCAAGCCTGGATCAACCGCTTCTCAGAGAACTTATGGTTCAGTCTCCCGGCACATATCACCACAGCGTGATTGTGAGTAATATGGTGGAGGCAACGGCCAAGGCGGTCAATGCCAACCCCCTACTCGCCAAGGTCGCCGCGTATTACCATGACATCGGAAAAATGAGAAAACCTCTCTACTTCATCGAGAACCAGCGGATCAACGAGAATAAACACGAAAAGCTGGCTCCCTCTATGAGCAGCTTGGTGCTCATCTCACATGTCAAAGATGGCGTGGAATTGGCGAAGAAAGAAAAACTCGGAAGTGAGATCATTGACATTATCCAGCAGCATCACGGCACCAGTCTCATCAGTTTTTTCTATCAAAAGGCAAAAGAGCAAGCCGAAAGGAAAGGGGGAAAGGCAGGGCAGGTTAAGGAGGAGGATTTTCGATACCCGGGCCCTAAACCGCAAACCAAGGAGGCCGGCTTGGTGATGCTCGCGGACGTTATCGAGGCGGCGTCGAAAACGCTGGTAGATCCGACCGCTGCACGAATCCAAGGGATGGTTCAAAGAATCATTAGGAAGGTCTTCTCCGACGGCCAGCTGGATGAATGTGAGCTCACCCTGAAGGACCTCAATGAAATTGCCAGAAGTTTCAACAAAACGCTGAGCGGGATATTTCATCATCGGATCGAGTACCCGGGCTCAGCGACAAAAACCGTGTCCACGAAAAAGGCGGCCAATGGAAATACAGATCAGCTTTCAGGAGGGGATCCCCGGACTCAACAATCAGAAAATAAAAACGAAGCTGGCGAAAATCTTAAGAGACTTGGGCTGTCCTGATAAGGAGCTGAGTATCCTGTTTACGGATGATACCCGTATAGCGCAGCTGAACCGGAGTTATCTTGGCAGGAACGAAGCCACCAATGTATTGGCGTTTCCCATGGGGGGGGGACCGACACCCGACTTCGACTCCCCCATGCTGGGTGATGTGGTCATTTCCGTAACCACCGCGGTAAAGGAATCAGAGGCGTTTGGGGAACCCCTGGAACATACCATCGGGCGATTACTGATCCACGGGGTACTGCACCTATTGGGCTATGACCATGAAAAATCCATTGCGGAAGCGACACAGATGCAAAAAAAAGAAACAAGGCTCATGAAGCTGATTAAGGAGGATTAGACGATGGCGCGGTTGGCAGTTAACGTGGATCATGTGGCGACCTTGCGCCAAGCAAGAGGGATCGCGGAGCCTGATCCCCTCTTGGCGGCCGGGCTCGCAGAGTTGGCAGGGGCGGACGGGATCATCTGCCACTTGAGAGAGGATAGACGCCATATTAACGATAGGGATCTTCGACTGTTGCGCCAAACAGTCAAAACCAGACTGAATATGGAGATGGCTGCGGTTACCGAGATGGTAGCGATTGCCCTCGACACCCAACCTGATCTGGTCACCCTGGTCCCTGAGAAAAGGGAAGAACTGACCACGGAGGGGGGTCTCGATGTGAAGGCGCAGTCGGAACATTATTCGAATGTCGTTCAGCGTCTGAAGGCACAGGGGATCCTGGTCAGTTTCTTCATCGATCCGAATCGAGAGCAGGTTCAAGCTGCGCAGGAATGCGGCGGGGACATCGTTGAAATTCACACAGGCCATTACTCCGAGGCTCATTCGGAATCGGAGGCGCTTGAGCGTTTTGACCGCATCGTTCTTGCTGTGGAAACAGCAGCAGAATTGGGGTTGAGCATCAGTGTGGGCCACGGCCTTAATTATGTCAATGTCAAACGATTCAAGGCCCTTCCCGCTGTTGAGGAATACAGTATCGGGCACAGTATCGTTGCACGGGCTGTTTGGGTAGGCCTTCCGCAGGCGGTGAGAGAAATGGTCGAAATTGTAAAATATTTTTGAAATGATATATGGAATCGGTGTAGATCTCGTAAGTATTGATCGAATCGATACGGTGATTGGGAGGTGGGGTGATCGATTCTTACAAAGGGTGTTCACCCCTTTCGAAATTGAAACATGCAAACGGCGGGCATTTCCAGCCTCCGCATTCGCGCTTCGCTTTGCCGCCAAAGAGGCCTTTTCCAAGGCACTCGGGTTGGGGATGCGGAAGGGACTAAAATGGCGAGATATAGAAACCTTCAATCATCCCGGTGGTAAGCCGGACCTTCGGCTTTATGGTAGATCCCTTGAGATTTGCCAAAACACAGGCATCACGGGAATCTACCTGAGCCTTTCAGACGATGGCGGTTATGCAGTGGCCATGGTCGTAATGGAAAGACCGGACGAGAATGAATTATGAACCCCCCACAAAGCGTGGCCGGTGCGTTGTTGCCTTGCCGTTGATCCGTGGCGGATGAGAGAAAACAGGATTTTCTGCGAGACAACAATTCCGACACTTCTAAGACACGGAAAGCTGTGCGGAAAACCGGGAGTAACCGGCAATCGCCCTGTCGAAACCATCGATAAGGTTGCCCTGACAAGGTCTCTCCTTTGTTGAAAGAGAGTTGTGTTATATATGAGACCGCCTCCGATCAGGAGACGATCGACCTGGGCCGGAAACTGGGAGCGATCCTCAAAGAGGGGGATATGATTGCCCTGAACGGCGAGCTCGGAAGTGGTAAAACCTGGTTCACAAAGGGTTTGGCTCTCGGGTTAGGGGTCTCGCCGGATGCAATCGTCACAAGCCCTTCTTTTTCTCTTATCAACGAGTACGAAGGTCGGTACACCCTTTTCCATATGGACATCTATCGACTGGAGGCTGTTTCTGACTTCCTCTCGGCCGGGCTGGATGAATATTTTTATCAGGACGGGGTTGTTGCCATGGAATGGGCCGACCGCTGGCCGGAAATTTTGCCTGACTGGCGGCTGGCGGTTGAACTTGTTATTTTGGGCCGTGATCTTCGAAAAATTACGCTGTCCGGATATCACCCGCGGGCGGTTGAGATTCTCACAAACATTCAAAGACAGCCGCTAAGAAACTCACAAGAAAATATCAATTCGACGCTTTGAAACCAAGCAAGAACGGCCGTTGGGGTGTGCCGCTTTCACTTGGGAGTTTTGTATCACTTTAGCGCTTTGAAAATCCCCAATATCGGGAAAGGGGGGCCGTTGGGATCTCTTTGAGAAGGCTGCAAATGCTTCCCTCATTCCATGGAACGGCAGCGAAGCCTTAAAATTTATTCCAGGACAGCCCCAGAGGAATATCTCTTGCGCACCTGAGGTCTTCTCTGCCTGCACCGTGCACCTTATTTCGGGTATGGGGGCGTTCTACGTGTAGTGTAGAGTTTGTGTTGCAGCCTTCTCAAAGAGATCCCAACGGCCCCCAACCCACCATTT
>Ga0207796_1000397_pt1 | contig 17938 bp, 15 predicted proteins | sample Pon1CUnioCityCA_6_FD_187274 | JGI IMG/M metagenome (GOLD analysis project Ga0207796, IMG submission 187274) | Marine sediment microbial community from Union City, CA, USA - Pond 1C Sediment 1 (SPAdes) | ecosystem: Environmental > Aquatic > Marine > Intertidal zone > Salt pond sediment ...
CAGGGGGCTCCGTGGGCTCCGGCGTCGCCGGCCCACAGCCGCCGACGGCGGTCACCAGTAGGACGCTGACAACGAGCAGCGTCAGTAGCCTGAACGTCCGTGTGCGGTTCAACATCTCTTGCCTCCTTTTTGTACTGCTGGGTGAGACCCGTTGCACGTCTGGATCACCTCTCAAAGAGGTCCTACGTCTGCAACTACGCTCCGCACCACCTCCTCTCGTCGCTCCATTCCGGCGCCGCCGCCCTCGCCCCGGGAAAGTTCCCCTTCCTGGAGGACGGTGATTTAAGCCGCGCCGACCAACCGCTTGGCCAGGGCGACCGCGCTGATGGCATCCTTGGCGAAGCCGTCGGCGCCGATCTTGTCGCACCAACTCTTGGTGACGGGCGCACCGCCAACCATAATCCTGACCTTCTGACGCAGACCGGCCTCTTCGAACGTCTCGATGATCTTCTGTTGCTCGGACATGGTGGTGGTCAGTAGCGCCGAGGCGCCGATCAGGTTGGCGCCATTCTCCTTCGCCGCTTCGACGAAGTCAGCCGCTGGGACATCCGTGCCGATGTCGGTGACGCGGAAGCCGTTCGCGGCGAGCATCGTGCCCACCAGCGTCTTCCCGATGTCGTGGAGATCGCCCTCGACGGTGCCAAGGACAGCATGGCCAAGCACCTCGCGGCCCTGGCCGCCTGCCGTCAGAACCGGCTCCAAGACGGCGAGGGCATTCTTCATCGCCTCAGCGCCGATGATCAGGTCGGGCAGGAAGTAGTCGCCCGAGGCAAACAACTCGCCGACGCGCTGGATCCCCTTTGTCAGTCCCTGGTTGATGCAGTCCAGGGGATCCAGGCCCTGATCCAGAGCCTCCTGGGCGAGGCCTGCCGCCTTCTCCGGCTCTCCCACAATGACCACCTGGGCCAACTTCTCGTACATCTCTTGTGACATACTGTCCTCCTCTATGGTGATTCCGGTTGCATGAGATCAGTCGGTTGTCCCATCTAATCCGGTGCTGCTGACGTGCTACCATCCGGCGCTGGTCAGCCCTCAGCCCAGATCTCGTGCCGCGGCTGCCAGGATGGTGCGTAATTCCTGCTGGATGGTCTCACTCAGGGGCTCCGGCTCGTGATCGGTGAGGATTCTCTCGAGCTCCGCCCGGGCCCTCTCCTGCAGGTCCTCTGGCGGCGGCCCCCCAGGTCCCGGCCGCGGGTGCGTTAGCGTCGGGATCCAGATGTCCCGCAGGCGCTGCCGCGTGTGATTCTGCGCCAGGAAGTGCCCCTTGGGCCCCACGTCGGAGATGACGTCCAGAGCCAGGCTCTCCCCGTCCGTGTCCAATCCGTTCAGCAGAACACGATTGATGTGGTAGACCTCGTCATCAAGGATGATCTGCTCCGGCACCAGCAGTGTCGAGGCCTCCAACAGACCGCTGCCTGTGATCAGATCGGCGCCCGCAAGCGGTACCAGTAGGGCCGTGTAGGCGTTGTCCCGCCCCTGCTGCCAGCTTCCCGGTTCCTCCGCGTCCATTCCGAAGGCGCCCGCCAACGCGGGCACGCCCCAGTCGTGGGCCAACTGCACCGCAGCGGCGTTGCAAAGGTACTTGTGGGGGATGCCCACGACGTACTCGGCCGTGTGGGGGTGCATCACGGAGGCCAGGATGGAGTGGAACACCGGCGCCCCCGGAGCGACCAGCTGCATGAGCACCATGGCGCTGACCACCTCTGCGTTGCCGACGACCAGCGCGCCGCCGGGCGTAGCTGGAGCCGTCGCCCCCATGTTCGGCATGGCCATGAACCCGACCGGGATACCCGCCTCGGCATACACCATCCCCGCCTCGATCCCCTCCTTGTCCTGCGCCAGCGGCGCGATGGTGCAGATGAGGACTGAGAAAGGAGGGCGCTGTCGCATCGTCTTTGCTGATCCTGCCACGGCCTCTCCCATGCGAACCGCGTACTGGGCCGGCCTCGGCCCCATCACCGTCTCCGTCTGCACGTGCTTGACCGTGTTGCGGAAGCTCGCCTCCAGCTCGTGAAGAGGCGCTGTCTTGCCATGGTCCTGGGCGCTCACCATGGGCCAGTAGAAGGAGATGGAGCCTAGGAAGTCGGAGACGCGCGCCATCCTCGCCACGTCGTCCTTGCAGGAGGTTCGTCGCTCGCCGGTCTCAAAGTCGAGCGTCTCCACCCCGCAGCCATCCGTCGCCAGGTAGCACGTCTTCCCGTCCAATAGCAGATCCGCGTCCCCGGTCCTCCCGCCCAGCACGTATGAACGGGGCGCCTCGCGCATGGCCTCGGTCACAAGATCCGGCGAGAGGCGCACGATATGGCTCTCGCGGTCCACGTCGGCTCCGTGGTCCTCGAAGACGCTCAGAGCCTTCTCGGAGGGGAAGCAGACACCGACGTGCTCCAGCACGTCGAGCGTTGCCGCCCGGATCGCGCTCACCTGCTCGCTGCTCAATACGTCGAGATGAAGGTTCGGTCGAAGTGGTTCGAGATTGGCCATAGATGTCCTTGGAGTCCTGACGCGCTCACCTTCAGTACGTCCATGAGCGCGTCCGATGGGGGGCAGCGAGGCCCCCGGGGCGAGTGCGATGGGACGCCGCCCTAGTTGGCGACGCCTCCTACGACGCTTATGACTGGTCAAACCACGGCTGGCGGACTCGTAGACCAGCAGATCGGCGGGCAGCAGTGGGGCACCGATGGCCGATATGCCGGTCTACCAGTCTGCCAAACGGTCCTTGATCGGTCCTTTCCGCTGCCCATGTGCAAGCACCGGTGTTGGATCTCCCTGGTCTCCGTGTGGGAATCATCGTATGCACCTAGAAGTGGAACTCCGGTCCGAGGTGCCGCCGCACCACGCGCTCCAGCTCGGCCTCCACGTCCGCCGGCAGGGGCGACGGCTGATGTTCCTCCAGCAGTTCCCTCACCCTCCGGCGGCAAAACGCCTCGATCGTCTCGCCCTTCTCCTCCCAGGCCTCATAGCTGTCGCGACTGAGGATCCCGGGCTGCCAGTGCCTCCGGAAGTTGCGCCGGGTGTGCTTCTCCTTGAGGAAGTTGCCCCGGGGCGTGTTGGCCTTGATCAGCGCGATCTCTTCCTCTAGATCGTGCGACCCGACGCCCTCCATCATCCGCCGCAGCCCGGCCGCCAGCTCGTCGTCCAGCACCATCTGCGCATAGGAGATCGACGAACCGGCGTCGACCGCCCCGACACCGTAGATGATGTCGGTGCCCTCGAGGAGCAGCGGCACAGCCGTGACCGCCTTCTCAAAGCCGGACTGGGCGTCCAGCTCCTTGGCGTCCGAGGAGAGACCACCGCACATCGACGGGATGCCGTAGAAGCGGGCCATGGCCGCCGCCCCGCCGTTCACCATGCCCCGCTCCGGCGCCCCCAGGGGCAACAGGCCGGTCCGCATGTCGAGGACCGCCGACACGCTTCCGTAGAGTAGAGGCGTTCCGGGGAAGAGCACCTGCAGCGCGACCACCCAGGCGAGGATGTCCGTGTTGATCACCACCAGCTCCCCGAGAAGCGTGACCGGTGCGGAGGCCCCGCCCATGGCCATGCTGAGCAGCGTGAGCGGCACGCCGTGCTGCGCCCAGCGCATCATGCAGCGCACATTGTCCGGGGTGAAGTAGCCCGGGCTTATGGGACAGTAGAGTGTGGCAAAGTTCGGGCGGGCGTGAAAGGCCTCCTTCCCACCGGCCACCGCGTAGAGCATCTCCACAGCGGCATCCACCCGCTCCGCGGAGAGCACGCGGTGAACCACAGGCTTGTCCGTCAGACGCAGCAACTCGGCGATCTCCACCAGGTCCGAGCACTCCCCCTGATCCGTGGCCGTGACCGTGGGACGAACCACGTCAACCTGGCTCAGGGCGTCCTGGAGTGTCACGAGCCGCCGCACGTCCCTTCGCGTCGATGGGCGACGCTTGCCCGTCTCTGGATCGAGGACGTTGATCGGCGTTCCTGCACCCATGAAACACGACCCGTCCGCCTGCGGGACGCCCACCTCGCCGGCCCGGCCGTGGAGCTTGACGTCGCGGGGGAGCGTCTCCAGGGCCTTCTCGAGCAGATCAGGCGCGACGCGGACCATCTGCGACTCATGATCGACGGGGAACCCGGCGTCGCCAAGCCGCTCCAGGACCTCGGGGGCCGGCACGCAGAAACCAACTTCGCTGAGGATCTCGATGGATGCTTCGTGGACGCGTTGGGCAACGGAGTGAGGCAGTCTCTGACCCAGCATCGTCTCCTTTTAGGCTCCGCCCTCGCGCTCCTGGGCGACGCTGGCCTCGCCCCAGCGATAGGACAGCTTGTACATCTTGAGGATCATGAAGGTCCGCGTGGAGAGAATGCCCTCGATCCTGTGGAGCGTGTTATTGAGGAAGTCCACGAAGTGCTCCCTGTCCCTGCAGTAGATCTCGACGAAGAGATCGAACTCCCCCGAGGCCTGAAAGAGGTAACTCACTTCGGGAAACTCAGCGACCTTGCTGGCGACGGCGTCCGACATTCCGATCTGGACGCTGACCCCGACCATGGCCGCCGCGGCCCACCCGAGAAACTGGGGCTCCACCACGGCGACGACCTGCATAATGCCGCTGTCGAGGAGCCGGCTCACGCGGCGACGCACGGTTCCCTCTGTGACGTCGACGTGCTCTGCGATCTCCGTATACGGCATGCGTCCGTCGTACTGTAGCAATCGGATGATTTTGTGATCCAGGTCGTCAAGGTCGAGGCGGTTCATGGCACTCCTTTCCTTCGACATGACATCAGTATAGCCGATATTCGTAGCTATGTCAAGTGTTTTCGGCGAAGAACACACATTTGACACCATCAAATCAATGTCATTCGTTACTATCGATCAATGCTATCCGCGAAACGGTTGCTGCAGGGTTTGTCAGGGTGCAGGGGTTCCATCCGGCTCAAGGCGGAGCCAAGACAACGCGGGCGGCAAGGACCAGGTGAAGCAAGATTGGGCACTTCCGAGGCCACGTGACCTGGTCCTACGACCAGTTGTCGATGTGGGCGTCCGGACCTGTTATCACGTACGCCCTAAAGACGGAACGACGGCGAAGCTCAGGACACCAGCAGGCTCGCAATGATAAGACACGGGAATACGTGGCCTGGTCCGCATCTGCTCCAGTGGCTGGAAGCGGGGGACACGGTCGTCGAGCGGGATTCGGTGGCGACCCGGGGCCGCCTAGGCGCGTGCCGACTGAGCTGGAAACGGGAGCGCATCTTCCAGCTAGGTTGGGTGCCCTCTGGAGTATTGCGGCTCGGGCCGGCGGACGATGCGACGGACAACGTCCGTGAACGGAGGTTGGGAGGTCCCAGGCTATCGACGCCTTGAGTATGGCCTGGACAGCTGCGCGAGGGAACTCGACAAGGTGGTGGTGTGGCGGGGAGAGCCGGTTCCAGAGTTATTTGAGACTCGGTTAGGGACGAGAGGAGCCCTCCTCACGTCAGGCTTTGGTATTCCGGTCAAGCCGTCCACCTGTTCCGGGGATGTCGTCCACCTGTCGGAGCGACGCGACGCCAGCAGCGGCATTGTACCTGTCGACTGACACCTAGAAATGCCCGTACCGAATCTCAGGCCGCCGCGTCCTGGGCGGTGGTGGGCCCGTCGAAGTGAATACCTGTACGTCGGGCAGCCTCTTCTGCCCGGTAGCTCTTGATGTCGCGACCGAACTCGACGATCAAGCTGTGATGGACCACGCGATCAATGGCAGCAGCTGTCGTCAAGGGGTCCTTGAAGATCTGATCCCACTCAGAGAAGATCAAATTCCAAGTGACTAATGTGACCACGCTGCGGCGTTCGTACCTCTCGGCCAGGAAGGTGAAGAGTACCTCCATCTCTTCGCGGCTTTGCTGGACATAACCGAGATCATGTAGGATGACGACCTGGAAGCAGTCGAGCCGTCGCAGTTCGCTCTCCAGCTCGTAGTCCTGTTTGGCACGCAGCAGGCCGTGGACGAGCTTGAAGGTCGAAATGAACAGGACGTTGTAGCTGCATTGAATCCACTCGAATCCCAGCGCAGCGTCCAGGTGTGTCTTGCCCGTTCCCGGTAAGCCAAAGATGAGGATGTTCTCCGCTCGGTCGATGAAGTCCCCCTCACAGAGGTGTGGAAGTTGACGGCGCAGGCGCAAGGGCAAATAGGGCTGGGCGCCCCTCAGCTCGATGCCTGAAACTCGGCCGGCGACGTACTGTTCAGGCGGCAGCTTTGTGCTATACTCCCTCAATCATCCAGCCAGTGTGAAGCCTCATCACCTTGTGGGTGCCATGGAAACGCATTCCGTTCCGTCGGCTGAATCATTGTGGGCCGGTCCCAGGATCGACCACCTGGGTACGTCGATCTTGTGTACCGTGGCCTATGCCGACGTCTTCGACTACCCTCTCACCACCCCGCAGATTCAGCGCTACTTGCTCGGGTTCGAGACCAGTCTTGACGAGGTCATGAGCGCCCTCGACGATGGGCAGTGGGCAGGCAGAAGGCTGCGGCGCGGGGACGCTTACGTTACGCTTCCCTGGCGTGAAGAGCTCGTCGAGACCCGTCGCCGACGGGCAGAGGTTGCCACCCGGATGTGGCCCCGCGCTGTGCGTTATGGGCGCACCATTGCCAGACTGCCCTTTGTACGGGCCGTAATCCTCACGGGAGCCCTGGCTATGAGCAACGTGGAACGGGACGACGACTTCGATTTCCTCGTCATCACGGCAGCCGACCGCCTCTGGCTAACCAGGGCTATGATCATCGGCTTCATCGTCAAGCCGGCGGCCCGACACGGCCGCGAGGTGTGCCCCAACTATCTGCTCTCCGAGCAAACGCTCGATTTCCAAGAGCAGAACCTGTATGTGGCCCACGAGCTTTCACAGATGGTGCCGCTGGTAGGCCTGGACATCTACGGCCGCATCCGGGCAGCCAACCAATGGACAACGACCTTCCTTCCTAACGCCACCGGGCTGCATCGTCCGGCCGAGACGGCTGAGCCTTCCTCGTCCCCAGCGCGCGCTCTGGCCGAGAGGGCACTGGGCACCTTCGTAGGAGGTCAGCTGGAGCGCTTCGAGCGCCGCCGTAAGATCCGCCGCTTCACGGCACATCGGCCTGGCTCGGCGACGGCTTGTTTCGATGTCAACCGCTGCAAGGGACACTTCGACAGCCACGAGCAGACCATTTTGCAGGCTTTCGACGAGCGTCTTCAAGCGTTGGCCGACCTGTAGACCATCACATACTGCAAGTGGAGCAAGGAATCTACCGATGTGTGATTTGATGCTGGTGAACCCGCTTTTTTTGCACGACGACCCAGTCGAATCGCGCCTCATGACGCCGTATTTCCCCCTGGGCCTGCTCTACCTGGCCTCCACCGCACGGGAATCTGGCTACGAGGTCTCGGTTTTTGACGCTATGTTCGCCACCGACGACGACGCGTTCCTCACAGCCTTGGAGAGGGAGAGGCCGACAGTCGTGGGTATCGGGGTGCTGGCCACCGTCCGTCAGGCGGCGTTTCGCCTCGCCGCATTGGCCAAGGCGTGGGGAGCCACAGTCATCGTCGGTGGAGCCGACCCGACAGCCCGCCCCGACATCTACCTGGAACATCAAGTCCAGAACGGCCATCCCGTCGACGTGGTCGTTGTCGGCGAGGGAGAGGAGACGATTCTGGAGGTCTTGCCCCCATTGATGGACAACGAGGATTTCGCCATTGCGCTGGAGGACGTGCCCGGCGTGGCTTTCCGCGACGCCGCAGGCCAAGTTGTGCAGACCCTACGACGTCCTCTCATCAAGGATGTGGATCGCCTGCCCTTCCCCGCTCGGGACCTTCTCAATCTGGATCAGTACCGCGAGGCCTGGCGAAGCAAGCACGATCACTTCTCGCTCTCCATCATCGCCACCCGAGGCTGTCCATACGGGTGCACGTGGTGTCAGAAGAGCGTATTCGGACGCAGCTTCCGCCCGCGCGCCCCAGAGTCGGTGGCCGACGAGATGGCGGTCATCAAAGAGCAGCATCGTCCAGATCAGATACGCATCGTTGACGACGTGATGGGTATTGACCGTGAATGGGTGCGCGCGTGGCACGACGCCGTGCTGGAACGTGATGCCGTGATCCCTTTCGAGTGTCTCAGTCGTGTGGATTTGATGGATGAGGAGATGGCCCGACTGCTGAAGGAGGTCGGCTGTCGACGCATCCACTTCGGCGCGGAGTCCGGGTCCCAGAGCATGCTGGACGCCATGAATAAGGGCACCACCGTCGAGCAGATCGATCAGGCCGCAGAGCTATGCCGACGGCTCGGCATCGAGACCTACTTCTACATGATGGTTGGCTATCCTGGGGAAACCTGGCCCGACTTGAAGCGCTCTGTAGCCCTGTTGCGACGCACGCGCCCTGACGAGTTCAGCACCACCATTGCCTATCCCTTGCCGGGTACACCGTTCTACGATGAGGTACGCCATCGACTCTCCTTTGCGGGACAGCATACGGTCGATTGGACCCACACGGCCGAGAACCGCGTGCTTTTTGAGCGCGGGCGCTTCAGCACCCTGTTCTACCGCCGCGTCATCCGCTGGTTCCACAGCGAGTGGCGCGATGCCCGCCTCGAGGCGGGGGCCGATGTGTCATCCATGGACTGGGTGAAAGCGAAGCTAGGGATTTGGCGCGATCGGCTCCTCGTGAGCTTCACCGCACCCCTGCCGGGCGCAGTCCAATCCAGCTTCAAGCCTACGGTGCAAGATTGACGTGAGCACAACCCGGACTGGTTCCCTCGCAAGGCCGCCCATTCAATCGCGACGAGCGACGTTGTTGCACCGTGCGACGCTGGCCCTATTCCAGGCTTTCGTCACACTGGGATTGGTCGCCCCATCCATCACCAGGGGCCCTCTCTCCTGGTTGCCCATCGTTCGCATAGGCAGCCTCAACGACGCTGCGATCGGCATAGGGCCCGTCGCTCTGTTGCCCGGGCTGGCCCTGCTCACGTGGCTGCTGGCGCGCGCTACACAGGCTCACGCGCGCCCCTGGCGCTGGGGCCGGCCGGTCGTCACCCTTCCCCTGGTTGGAATCACCCTCCTTGCGATGCTCAGCCTTGAGCCCGTGTTCAATCGTAGGACGGTGCTCACCGCCCTCCAGCTAGGACTGCTCTGGTGGATGTATCTCTTTGCCCTCAATGAGCGCCCAGATCTTACCCTACCGCTCTCCCTGGCGATCATGATACAGAGCGGCGTGGCCATCGGCCAGTTCGCTCTGCAGCGAGATGTAGGACTCCACCTCCTGGCAGAGGCGACGCTCGACCCCCAGCAGTCTGGGACGTGCGTGCTCCTGACCCGAGATCAGCGATGGCTTCGCGCCTACGGCTTGACCGGTCACCCCAACCTCCTCGGGGCGTTGCTCTCCGTGTTGCTTTTGCTCATCCTCGACAAGATCGCCGAGGCAAGTGGATGGCAGAAGACGTGGTTTGCCCTGGTCGGCAGCATGGGCCTCATCGGCCTGCTGACCACGTTCTCGCGCAATGCCTGGCTGGCATTCATTCTCGGCGTAGCCTGCTGGTTGGCCAGGAGGACCGTGATGAGCGCGAGGTCGCTCAAGGCGCGCGCGCCCTCACTCCCCGGACTCGTGACGCGGTTCTGGAGGAAGTACGCACAGCTCATCGTTCCCGCTATTGCGGCCGCAGCTTATCTGTTCCTCTTCCGCGATCTGGTCGGCAGCCGTTTCTTTCACCTCGAGACGCCCATTGAGGCCCGCTCGATTGATGACCGGCAGACCGATGCCGCCCTGGCTCTGAAGCTGATCAAGCAGCATCCGTGGTCTGGCGTGGGCATCAACAACTATCTTCCTGCCGTACGCGCCCTCGAGTCAGACTCGCGCATTGTACACAACGTCCCGCTGCTGGTAACGGCGGAGCTCGGACTGCCCGGAGTTGCCGTGTGGACGGCGCTCAGTCTTGTTGGCCTGACTCAAATCGCCTCGCGGGGCTGGCCGCCCTGGGTCGCTATGCTTGTGGTCGGCGTGCTCGACATCACCCTGTTCCCCTTGAACAACTGGCACGCCGCCGTCGTATTCGGCCTCCTATCCGCTGGAATCCAGCTTCCTGTCCAGGCCGCTCGTCCGGCGTCCAAGAAAGGTGATCGGCCGGGCCGAGAAAGGCATGCTTATGACCTCGGTTGAGCTGACCGAGGGGCTAGATACCCAAATACCTCCCGTCGGTGCGAGGGGCTGCCGCGTAGCAGGAGAACGCCCGGCATCAGTAGGCAGGTCCCATCCGCAGCGCGTCGCGCTGGCCCAGAAGCTCCTCTGCTTCGCCGCCCTGGCTGGCCTGGCGATGCTGCTTATAGGCTGCCGTGCTCCGGCTGCAGCGCCGTATGACGTCGCGGCCGACCATCGCTTCAGACGGACCGAAGCCCCCGTCATCTCCTCGCCTGTGGCCTGGGACTGGAATGAGGATGGCGCAAAGGAAATCGCTGTCGGTTCCTGGGACGGATACTTCTACGTCCTGGACGCCGAGTTGGAGGACGCGCCGGGATGGCCAATACGGAGCCGCCAGGGCTTCTTCTCCTCTCCCGCCCTGGCAGACCTAGATCGCGATGGAGAGATGGAGATCGTAGTCGGTTCGGACCGCGGTCTCCTCTACGCCTGGCATCACGACGGGTCATCCGCCTCAGGTTTTCCCGTTGACCTGGGCTACGAAATCTGGTCGTCCCCCACCGTCCTGGAGGGCCCGCTCTTGGCCGTTGGCGGAAAGGAACGCATGTTCCTGATCGCCGGTGACGGAGAGAGCGCACCCGGTTGGCCTCAGCCGATGTCGGGTTGGGCCGACGCCACGGCGGCAACCGACGGCCGCGTGCTGACCATCACCTCCCTCACCACCGGCGACTCGTCCCGCGGTTGGGTCACGGCGTGGACAGTCGCCGGCGAGCAGCTGCCGGGTTTCCCGAAGACGTTGGCGCGGGACTCGGACTCATCTCCGGCGCTGGCTCGCTTCGACCAGGACGGCCAATGGTGGATTGTTTTCGGTGATGATGCGGGATACCTGCACGTCCTTGATACGCAGGGACGCGAACGGGAGGGCTTTCCGGTGCGCACGCGGGGGGTCGTCTCCGGACCCACGCCGACGCCGCATCCCCCAGGGGGCGACGTCCATTCCATCGAGGCCTCGCCCGCCGTGGCCGACTTCTCCGGGGACGGATCCCTGGCCATTGTCGTCGGAGGATGGGACGGACGGCTCTACGTGTGGGATGACGCGGGGCAGCCCCTTCCCGGATGGCCCGTCCAAGTCCAGGATCAAATCATCTCCTCCGCCGCGCTGGTCGATCTTGACGGCGACGACGTATTGGATATCATCGTCGGATCAAAGGATGGGCACCTGTACGGATGGTCGGCAGAAGCTGAGCCCCTGCCCGGCTTTCCCCGCGATCTGGGGACACACGTCTTCTCGTCCCCGTGGGTGGGCGACCTGGACAGTAATGGGCTTGCCGACATCGTCGTCGGTGCTGATAACGGCATCCATCTGCTCCGCGACGTCGGGCCCCTGGGCCGTCGCGCCTGGCCCATGTTCCATCGCGACCCTCAACATACCGGGGCCGTCCCATGACGCCAGCGTCCGATCGCCCTGTGAGACGATTGGTGCGCGGCGTGCTTCTCGCCATGGTTGTTGTGGTGCTGCTGGTGCTCGCCATCCGAGAGCGATACGCACCGCGACTGACGCTCACCGTCAGAGATATTCTCAGTCAGCCGCAGCGTCCCCTGGAAGCAAGCCTACGAGATGAGCTACAGCTTCGCCTCTACAGCACCACCCGTCCTCACCTGGGCAAGATCGCTGCCCTTCAGAAAGGTCTCGTACTTGTCCACCAGGGCCGGGAATTGATCGAGGAAGGCTACGGTTTCGGCCTGCCCATCATTGAGGCCGACGGCGTGGCGCATATCTCTCGGCACGCGGCGACATCGCTGGTTCAACAGAGCCGTGGCGTGAGCCTGGTCAAGGCCTATCAGATCGACGTCGTCGATCGTCCGACCCGACCTTTCCGCGTGAAGTACGCGGACGTCACCGCCTTGGGCACGGTGGTATTCACCTACACCATCCGGACCCCTGACGCGATCGATGTCCAGGTCGACTTCAGTGGGCTGGACGGCCAGTGGGATCGAGCTTACCTGATGAACGAACAGGGAGCCCGCTTCTTCACCCGATATCTGGATCCCACCGGGGAGGCGCTGGACGCAACGGAAGTAGGTATCTGGGAGCGTGCGACGGCTCCCTTTGGCTGCTGGGAGGCCCCAACACGCCGTCTGCGCTTCTGTGTAGAGGCCGAGCCTGGCAGGCAGGGCTTCGTGGGGCGGGAGCGCTACCGGCAGTACAACTGGCTGGGCTTCTACGCGCTATCCTGGTCTGGCGTCGACATCGCCGTTGACGCGCCGCTGGACACGTACGCCTATACTATCCAGGTACGGGAGGTACCTGGCCCTTGATCGGGTCTGCCCATCCAGCTGACCAAGGAGACGGCGCCCCCCACACGAGGGTGTATCTCTTGGGGATCATCACGCTTGCCGTGATCGCCCGGTTCGTGAGACTTGGAAGCCTGTCCCTGCTGGGCGACGAAAGCTACTACTGGCTGTGGTCCCGCCACCCTGCCTGGGCCTACTACGACCACCCGGCTGGCATTGCCCTCCTGGTTCGAGCCAGCACCGCACTGGGCGGGACGTCGGCGTTCGGCGTCCGTTGGCTCAACGCCGCAACAGGCGTGGCCTGCGTCATCCTCGTCTACCTGGTAGGCAAGCGCCTTCTCTCGCGCCGGGCGGGCCTCTTTGCTGCGGCCTCGGTGACCGTGGCTTCCCCGTACCTCATCACCTCTCGATTTGTATACACCAATGCTCTCACCCTTCTCCTGATCCTGCTGAACTTGCTGACCTTCTGGCGTATGACCAGAGAAGATGCCGGGGTTCCCGAAGGACTCGCCTTCGGGCTTACGTTGGCCCTGCTCTACAATACCAAGTACAGCGCCTATCCGTACACGGTCGCGCTTGCTGTCGCCGTTCTCCTCGACCACCGCCCGCTCCTCCGCACCCGGAGATTCTGGACGGCCGCCCTTGTCGGGGCTCTGGGCCTGATGCCCGTTGTCCTGTGGAATGCCGATCACGAGTGGGCCTCCTTCCGCTGGCAGCTCTCTCACCTGACGCGCGGCGCTGTGCAGCATGCCAGCGTCCTGGGGAGGGCCGGACACGCGTGGGCGTACCTGACCGGGCCGTTGATCGTGCTGGCCGCCTTGGGGCTATGGCGCGTGCGCACCGCCGCGGAGCGCCTCCTCACCTGTGTGGCCCTTTTCCTGCTCGTCCCCGTGGCCGTCAGCCCCATCAACAGTCCGCGCAACTTGAGCTCCGGCCTGATCCCTCTCCTACTCCTGGCTGGCACCCGCTTGCCGCCCAACTTGACCACCTGGCCGCGGCGGGCCGTGGCCGGTGCATTGGCCTCCCTATTGCTCGGGTCAGCCGTCTTCGGGGTCGGAACGGTCGTCAATCTGTGGGGGCCGTCACCCCTGCCTCAGAGCAGCATCGTCCCCGCGATTCGACGTGATGCCGCCGGCTGGCGGGTGCTGGGAGAGATCCTGGAGGGGTCCGAGCAGCCCATCCTCGCCCTCGACTACAGCATCGCCGGTCAGATCCACTTCTATGCCGATCGGCCCGCCTATGCCGCCTGGGGACAGTACCGCATTTGGGGTATACCGCCTCTGCAAGACGCAACAGTGGTGGCGCTGGACTACGTGGACCCCGCCGTTGTGACACAGCGGCTCCAGACTGCCTACCGCCACCTTGAGGGACCGGAGCGGTTCGCTTTCACCGAGTGGGACGCCACCAAAGTCGTTTACGTCTGGCGCGCCCGCGGCCTGCGGTGGGATCAGAAGGTGCTCCTCCGACGTCTCGACTTCCTGACACTGATCGAGGAGTCACGCTAGTGGATCAGGCCGTCGAGACTCGTCGGTCCACCGTACGGGTGGGCAAGAACGCCGTCGCGCTCCTCTCTGCTCAGGTGGCCACCAAACTGCTCGCGCTGATGCTGGTGGGTATGATCGCCCGCTATGAGGGCGCGGCTGGGTTGGGACGCTACGTCCTGATAACCACCGTGATGGCGCTCGCCGCAGCTATCAGTGACCTGGGCTTGACCACGCTGCTCACGCGGGACACGGCAAGCCGACGGTCCAGGTTGCATCAGAGGCTACTGCTCAGCCACGTGCTGCCGCTCCGCATGGCATTGGCCGCGCTGGCTACGGGCCTTCTGCTCGGCGCGGCCTGGACCCCATTCTTTCCCAGCCAGTCGCGCGGTCTCTTCTTCGTGGGCGCGTTGTCCTTGCTCCCGCAGGCCGCCACGGGCGTCCTCGGGGGCTTTGTAAACGGTCGTCGACGCATGGAGATTAGCAGTGCCATCACGGTGGTAGTGCGCCTTGTGACCCTGGCGGGAGCCGTGCCAGCCCTGGCAGCCGGTTTCGGCGTCACCGGCGTGGTGGCCTGCCGAGCCGCTGCCGAGGCCCTCGGCGTGCTCTCCTACGTCTTGGTGCTGCGTCGCTGGCGCCTACTCCCCCAGCCCCGCCTCCTCCCCACCGAGTGGCGGGAGACCCTGTCGGATGCGTATCCCTTCGCGATGACGGGCATCATCGCCATGGCCTACCGGCGACTGGATGTCGTGCTCCTCAGTGCCTGGCAGGGGGATGTGGCCGCCGGGCAGTATGGCGCCGCTTACAAGCTGTGGGAGGCGGTGGGCCTGATCCCAGCCAGTCTGCTCGATGCCATGTTCCCAGAGCTGGCCCGGTTAGCGCAGGCGGGGAACGGTCACCTTCGGCTGCGTCGCATCCTTCGCCGTGCGGGACCGCTCGTAGTGGCCGGCGGATTCCTTCTCTCTGGCGTGAGCGCGGCGCTGGCCGCATGGCTGATGCCCGTTGTGTATGGGCGGGCCCAGGCGCAGCAGGGGGCCATCACAGCCTTCCGTCTTCAGGTCTGGTCCGTTCCGGCCATGTTCCTTTACCTGCTCTGCGGCCACACCCTGTATGCCCTGGACCGCCAGCGCTGGGTGACAGGGGCCATGGCCGTCGTCGGGCTCTTCAACGTCGGCCTCAACCTGCTGGTCATCCCCCGCTGGAGCACGCTCGGCGTCAGCGGTGTGGCCGTCCTCTCGGCCTGGCTGCTCGCAGCGTTGCTGGCAACGCTCGTCATCCGAGCGTTGCGGGACGAGGAGGAGACCGTATGAAGCCGGACTACGGGGATACAGCCCGCGCCTTCGACGCCGTAGCGGCCCACTATGACACGGTCTACGGACGCGAGGGGAACATGGTTATGACCTGGATGCGTCACGAGAACCTGAGGCTGCTCCAGGAGATATTCCCAGCGGGGAGCTACCTGCTGGAGATCGGCTGCGGCACCGGAGAGGAGGCTGTTGCCCTGGCAGGGGCCGGCCGGCGCGTGCTGGCCACGGACATCTCCCCCAGGATGGCGGCTCTGACGCGAGCCAAAGCTCACGCTGCCGGACTGGGCGATCGCGTGGCGGCCCTGGCTGCCCGCGCCGCCCAAGTAGATCTACTCCAGCCACGTCGGCTTTTCGACGGGGCCTACGCCAGCTTCGGGGCTCTCAACTGCGAGAGCGATCTCGACCGTCTTGGCCACGGGCTGTCTCGCCTGATAGTAGCCGGGGGCGCCTTCGTCTGCTCCGTAATCGCACGCTGCTGTCCGTTCGAGGTAGCCTGGTTTCTCCTCCACGGACAGCCGCGCACGGCCGTCCGCCGGCTGCGGCCGGGCTGGCAAGCGGCGCCCGTCGCCGGTTCCGGAACTCTCGAGGTTTCTGTGGCCACGCGCTACCTCACCGTGCGGACCCTGAGGCAGGCCCTCGCCCCTGCCTTCACCGTTGAGCGCACCGTTTCGCTCCCGCTACTCCTGCCGCCCCCCTATCTCGATGCCGTCTTCCGCAAGCACAGGAGACTCTTCCGCAGACTGGAGCCACTGGAGCGCTGCCTGCGTCAGCGCTGGCCCTGGCGACTGGGAGGCGATCACGTCGTGCTGGTCCTCCGGAAGCAATCGTCGCCGCCGACGTGATCTTCGCATCTTCGACCGACGCGGAATACTTCCCGCCCGCGCGCGGTCCGTGGGAAGCCGCTTCATGACAGGTATTGGTGAATGCTGCCGGCATCCCCAGGCGTCTAAGGACCGTACGTCTCCACCAGGTAGTCGAGGAGCACCGTTCTCTCGGCCTGAGACAGCTCTGCTCCGTATCCCACCATGCGGTCCACCGTGGTCGCCCACTCCTCGCCAGACTTCTGCGCCCGCTCGACGCGATCAAGACCGTGGCACTCCGCGCACCGCTCCTCCAGAAGCACCTCAGCTGACGGCTCGGCAGGGGCAACGGTCGGCTCCGGCGTCTCCGTGGGCTCCTCTTGCGGCGGCGTGGCCGTCGGTTCGACCGACTCAGGGGTGGCGGTCGGCGAAGGCTCCGATTCGGTCGGCGAAGCCTGTGGCTCCGTTGGGTCGGCGGCGGGCTCCTCCGTGGCGACGACTTCGGTCGGCTCGGGGGTGTTGGTCGGCTCGGGGCGCTCCGTCGCGGCAGGGGTGGCGGTGCTGAGCTCCGTCGCAGCAGGACCGCATCCCGGAGCCAACATCGTCATTGCCAGTAGCAAAGCGATCCACAGGTAGGTTCTTTTCTCCATGACTCTCCTTAGCCATCCTTGGCACGATAAAACATATTGCCGTCGATGATATCACATCAACCGACGACGTCAAGTAGGATACGCGGTGTATGCTCGCGAGAGACCTGGCCTGGCCAAAAACCACGTCGGTCGTACAACCGTGGCCCCCCTGCTCTGTGGGACGATCCTAGCGTCCAGACTGTGGACAGAAAGGGTGGTCATGAGCCTTCCTCATCAACGCGTGCACTCTCTGCGTCAGGCTGTGAATCACCGACTCCGCAAGTGAACAAGGCCCGAAAATCAGGCTCCCATCCTGAACGCTGCTCTGAACCACCCGCTGTAGATCAGACCTCGTCCTGGAGAATGCCGTGCTTCGTCAGCAGCTCATCGTGCTCCAGCGCCAGATCACACGTCCGCCGCGTGCCAAGCGGGCGCACGCTGGGCCGGTGGAAAGACCCACCGATCACTGTATAGCCTGACACCGTGTTGGGCTGGCATCGCGACGTCTTGAGTCGCAACTAGGGGCACAAATCGAGAACCCAGTCTCAGTTCGGCAGACCGCCACTAGCTGAGGGGGTCGCGGCTTTGATCAAGCGGATGGCGGCAGTGCGGACTGCCAGGGGGAAGGCGACCTGGGGCGCGGACCGTGTTGGAAGAGACTACCTCTTGAAGATGCAGCGTCCTGGAATGGGCCGAGAAGATGAAGCGGCAGGACGGGAGCCCACAATGCCCAGTCAGTGGGCTCCTCGTCCATCGCCGCGACTGCCGCCCTGGTTCGCCGCGCCCTCGGGTTACTCCCTCACGACGAGGGGCAGGTAGATCCCAAGGAACTCCAGCGTGATCTCGTGGTTGGCCGCCGGCGTGGTGCCCAGGGGGCTGGTCGCCGTGACGGAGATACTCTTGTCCCCCTCCGTGGCCCACGTGTAGACAGCCTTGCGGGCGCCCTGTCCCTGGTCAGGCTCCGGCGACCAGGTATACGTGAACGGGCCGCTGGCCTCGGGCGGGCTGACAACGGCCTCAAAGGCATGGGTGCGGCCCGTGACGCCCATCGTCGGGCCGACGATGCTGACGCTCACTGGCGCTACAAGGACGAACTCGTCAGCGCCCACGTCGACGCCAGCACCGTGCGGGCGCGCCTGGCCGTCGATGTCGAGCGGCACCCCGGCGTCGACGCCGGCGTCGATGGCTGCCGAGCCGGCCAGAAGGCGATAGTCCACGTCGAGCTTGGGATCCCCGCTCAATGGGTTGACCGCCTCAAACGTGGGCGTGCCGCCCATCGTCTGATGCAGCGTGGTCACATCATCGGTCAGCGTGTTCACGTGCCGCACCAG
>Ga0207796_1000398_pt1 | contig 17878 bp, 14 predicted proteins | sample Pon1CUnioCityCA_6_FD_187274 | JGI IMG/M metagenome (GOLD analysis project Ga0207796, IMG submission 187274) | Marine sediment microbial community from Union City, CA, USA - Pond 1C Sediment 1 (SPAdes) | ecosystem: Environmental > Aquatic > Marine > Intertidal zone > Salt pond sediment ...
CTCAGCTCACGAGCTTCGTCGGCGCGTCCGAATTCCCGTGGTCGACCGCGGAGCTCACGCGTTGCGCGGAGGGCGAGGTTTTCCTCGAGGTCTTCGCCCGTCCCTCGACGTTGACCATCATCGGTGCCGTCCACATTGCGCAGCCTCTCGTCGCCATGGCGCAGCTGCTGGGCTTCCACGTGCGGCTGGTCGACGCACGGCGCACCTTTGCGACTCGGGAGCGCTTCCCCGATGTCGACGAGTTGGTCATCGCCTGGCCTCAAGATGGCCTTGTTCCCGAGACGCTCCGGCCGCGGGATGCCGTGGTGATCCTGACTCACGACCCCAAGTTTGACGTACCAGCGCTCGAGGTTGTCCTCCGGAGCCCGGTTGGCTACGTTGGCTTGCTGGGGTCAACCGCAACACAGGATAGACGGCAGAAGGCGCTGCGAGAGTTGGGCTTTGGCGAACAAGATCTGACTCGGATCCACGGCCCGGTTGGCCTCGATATCGGCGGGCGCCGACCGGAAGAGATCGCGCTGGCTATCATGGCGCAGATTGTGGCTGTGCGTAACGAGTGATCTGACCAGCTTAGCCGGCAGGCTGTGGGCCCTGCCTATCGATCGATGTCGATCTCCTCGATGTTCCACAGTCCCGATCGCTGGCTGGAGTTGGGGGAGAGGCCGACCACTGAGTCGCGGGCCAGCATCGTCTTCTGAAGCTGGAAGAGGGGTAGGACGGGAACACGCTCGGAGAAGATCCGCTGGGGCAAGCTGTGCCTCGCGACATAGTCTATGCTCCCCGGCAGCGTGCCCAGCGCCTCCAGGCACGCCTCGTCGTACGTATCATCGATGAACCCCGCCACGTTCGGCCTCCCCCAGTTGCCCGGCCCCGGCATCTGGCTGCTCAGAAAGCCATCGCAAAGGGGCTCGGCTGTCGTGCGCCAGGAGAACTGCGCCAGGTCGAAGCGGCGGCCGAACAGCGCTCCCTCTGGCCCCGGCGCGAAGAGCACCTCGGGTGGGCGTGCTGCCACGGTGACCTCAATGCCACACGCTTTCAGATAGTCGCGGACCCGCGCGGCACTGCGCTGACGGAGAGTGCTGTCCGTTGTCTGATACGTGACTTGAAACGGCGTTCCGTCCGCAATGCTGGGAATACCGTGCGCCTCGCGGATCCCATCTCCGTCCTCGTCGTACCACCCAGCCTCCGCCAACAGCAGTCTACCCGCTTCCGGATTGTACGCCCACTCTGTCACACCCTCGCGCGCATGCACCGGATGATCCGGGGGGAGATACGTATGCAATATCTGGGGCTCGGTGGTCAGCGTGTCGCTCGCCACCGACGACCTGTCTATGCATTGCGCGATGGCCTGTCGCACGCGTACATCCTCGAAGAAGTCCGGTCGACCGTAGTCTGCGGCGGGGCTGATGCCGAAAGCTAAGAGTTCCCAGGCACTGTCTTGCGCTGTGTACGCCCGCACGCCGGCTGACGCGCCGAGTGCTTCTACGTCCAGAGCAGCGCTCGCCTCGTGGGTCACGACATCGCAGGCCCCGGAGAGCAGGTGTTGAGCCAGCGCCTCTCCGTCCCTGGCAAAGCGGAATGTGACCTCATCAAGACGCGGTAGCCCCTCCGAGGCGCGGAAGTAGAAGGGATTCCGCGCCAACGTGATCGATTCCCCTGCGGTCCACGTCCTGATCACGTACGGCCCCCAACCCATCGGTCTTCTCTTCGATCGCTCTGCCGTGAGCAGCTCCGCCGCCGTGAGATCCTCCCAGGCGTGACGGGGCAGGGGCTGCCAGAAGTTCAGCATATAGTTTCCATCCAGAAAGCCTGGGATGCCTTGCCAGATCACCTGGTAGTCGCCTACGGCGCGATAGTCGGCGGTGCGCTCGATGACGTGCTTGTCCGTCGGCGTGTCCGAATCGGCAGCGAGCTGAAAGGCGTAGACGGAGTCGGCAGCCGTGAGGGGTTCGCCGTCGGCCCAGCGGATGTCAGCGCGGAGCGTGAATGTGACCACCATCCGTCTCATCTGGATCGTCCCACCGCCGTAGATGGTCTGCATTCCCTCCGCGTCCTTGACCGTGACCCCTGGGGCGAGGGTCATCACGCTTCCGCCGGCGGTCAGGACCCGGTCTCCGTCCTGGGCTGCAGTCATTCCCGCAATCGCCGTCTCCTCGAGAACGGGGAGGTCGGCGAGGATCACCGGCTGGTGTCCGTAGCCTAAACTGTCGACTGGCCCGTCGTAGAGCGCCTGCCACACGTGGTGAGCCACTGGACTGTCTGTCCCGTAAACGTACAGACTATCGGGCTCTTCAGCTAGACAGATCGTCAGTCTTGTCGGTTCCGGCGTCGGGGAGGGCGTCGGTGTTGGCCGATGCGTCGCTGTCGGTTCCGGCGTCACTCTGATGGGCGATGGAACTGTCCTCCCACAGGCCGCGCAAAGCGTGAGCACGACGAGAAGCGCGATCCGGTTCCCCATAGAATGCTCAGGCCTGCACGTCACTGACTCTCCCAGCTGTCCGTAGATCATAAGTTCCCGCTAGTGTCCGGCGTGGTGGTTCCCGCAATCGCGGCGCGGCGAGCCCGATTCTAGCACCCGGGTATACCGGTGTCAACCTGCGGCTTTCACCTACATCTCCTTCTCCCCGCCGCGTGTGCGTCTCCAGGATGAGCTTCATTGCCTTGCACGCTCTGTCCTTGTGTCCTCCGCATCTCCGGACCTCCGCTCAGCCGCCTGTGCAGTTTGCACAAACCCTACCCTGTAGGTATAATGGCCGAAGTTGGGATCACGCAGATGATCCCAGACCAGTTACAGACTCCGCACCCCTTGTTTGCACTACATCCGACCTTGACTGCTGCGCGAGGAGGTGGGGATGGATCGTTGATTCGTCGAGGAGGCGTGGATGTCGTCACTGAAGACCTGTGTACTCGCGGGGATGGTTTTTTGTCTGATATCGGCTGCCTGCAGTGCCACCCCATCCGAATTGCCCTCACCAACGTCACCGCCTCCGAGTGCCACCCCCGTGCCACCGACTGAAGCGACGATGCCTCCGGGCGAAACGGCCACGAGTATTCCTCCTACACCCACACCCGAGGAACCTCTGGCAGCGCGCGTCAACGGCGAGCCCATCTACCTGGTCGACTATGAGCGCGAGTTGGAGCGGTACAAGAACTCACTGGAGTCTCAGGGGATTAGTCCCGACGGTCAGGATGGGCGGGAGAAGGTGGAACAGGCCCGTGGCTGGATCCTCAATATGATGATCGAGCAGGTTCTCACGGAGCAAGCTGCGGAGCAGGCTGGCATCATGGTCGATGATGCACAGGTTGAGCAGTACATGCAGGATATGATCGCGGAGAGTGGTGGCGAGGACGCCTTTCGTGCCAAGCTCGAAGAGTGGGGCGAGACGTACGAGCACGCCAAGCGCGAGGTGCGGGCCCAGTTGATCGGTATGCAGATGACCGAGCGTGTGGTTGCGGAAGTGCCTGAATCGGCCGAGCAAGTTCACGCGCGGCACATTCTGGTCGATACGGAGGAGGAGGCGCAGCACATCCGCTCGCAGCTCCAGGCCGGCGCCGACTTTGCCAACCTCGCCAAAGCCCATTCCCAGGACAAGAGCACACGGGACAATGGTGGGGATCTAGGCTTCTTCCCGCGCGGGATTCTTGTCGCCCCGGAGGTGGAGGAAGCGGCCTTCTCCCTTCAGCCTGGTCAGTTCAGTGAAGTCATCCCCAGCCCTCTGGGCTTCCATATCGTGCAGGTCGTCGAACGGGACCCGAACAGGGCCATCGGTGCTCAGAATGTGCAGCTTCTGCGGGAGCAAGCTGTGCAGAATTGGGTCGAGCGCTTGTGGGAAGAGGCTGCTATAGAGCGTTTCGTGGACGGCGGACAGTAGGGCAAGGTGTCGGACGATTTTCTTCGGTCCTCACCCAGCATAACGTGCTGGGCTCGGTCCGGAGCAGCTCCGGGCGAGCGAGAGCCCAGCCAGGGTTTCCGGGTCTGTCCTGGGCGCAGTCAGAGGGAGATTCAGCGATGATCAAGGGGATAGGTGGCTCGGTCGTCAATGTTCTGACGGTTATCGTGCTAGTGGCTACCCTGTGCGTTTCCGGGTTCTACGCCCTTGTCGCTCTGGGTGTCTACGACGTCTTCCCGCCGCCGACGCCTGTAGCGGTGGCGGAGCTGCCGACCAGCACGCCGACCTATCGCTACACCGAGATACCGACGTGGACGCCCACGTCCATGCCGACGGATACGCCCATCCCGTTTCCCACCGATACGCCGGGCCCTTCACCCACACCCTCGCTCACGCCTACTTTCCCACCCAGCCCGACGTTTCCGCCGACTGCGACGCCCACGCCGCGCGTCACTCTCTCAGCTCGACAGTTTACCTACGAGGTGACCTTGAAGCCGCCGCAGTATGGGGGGTGCAGCTGGTCTGGCGTGGCTGGCGAGGTACAGGATCTGGACGGAAATCCCTTACCGGGCTACCTGGTGCACGTCTGGGGGGCTGGTATTGATGAAGTTGTCACAGCGGGTGCCAATCAGCGGTTCAACACCCTATATGGATCTGAAGCCGCGTGGGAGCAATTCTTCGCACCAAATCCCAAGTCTATGGAAGTCCACGTACAGCTTCATGATCCTTACCGCGAGGATCACCTCCCGATCTCGGAGGAGATCGTGATCGACTTCCCCGGCTATTGTGGTGGAGCCTTGGGCTATGTCGAATTCACGAAGAACCACTAGGTCGGGCGCAAAGCGAGGCCAATGGCAGCTGATCGAGTCGTCACTGGGTGCGAGCGCCTGGACACGATGCTGGGCAGGGGCCTCCTGCCCGGCTCACTGGCCCTGGTGCGCGGCGCGCCGGGCACGGGGAAGACATCCCTGCACTGGGATAGCTCAAGTCGGTGGGTAAACTCTACGTCGTCGGCACCCCGATAGGCAACCTGGAGGATATCACGCTCCGCGCCCTGCGGGTGCTTCGTGAAGTCTCCCTCATCGCTGCTGAGGACACTCGCCGCGCCCGGGTCCTCACCAGCCGCTACGACATCGACACCCCCACGACGAGCTACTTCGAAGGGAACAAACGCCTCAAGCTGGACGCTGTCCTCGGTGCCCTCGTCGACGGTGATGTGGCCCTTATCTCTGAGGCTGGCATGCCGGGCCTTTCGGACCCTGGGTTTGAGTTGATCCAGGTTGCCATCGAACGCGGCTACGAAGTGGTGCCGGTTCCTGGTCCAACTGCCCCGGTTACGGCTCTGGTTGTGTCTGGGCTTCCTACTGATGCCTTTCTGTTTCTCGGCTACCTCCCTCGGCGGCAGAGCCGACGCCGTCGACTGCTGGACAGCGTGGCGCGAACGGAGCATACCATCGTGGCCTTCGAGACACCGCATCGTCTCCTCGAAAGCCTGACCGATGTCCGTGAGTCCCTGGGCGATCGTCCCCTGGCCCTCTGTCGGGAGATGACCAAGGTGCACGAGGAGATCTGGCGCGGCACCGTATCCGAGGCTCAGACTGCGTTCACGGACCGCGAGGTACGAGGGGAGTTCACGTTAGTCATCGGCGGCGTGACCGACGAGGAGCAGCGCTGGGACGAGGAGGAGGTCCGGGCCGCCCTGCGGGATCTGCTGGCGAAAGGTGTGCGCCGTCCGGACGCTGCCAAGCGCGTCGCCGAACTCTCCGGGTGGGGGCGAAGCGCAGTCTATAGGTTGGGCCTCTGATCCGATGTCCCCCACCCTGAAGTTGACCTCTGAGGAACAGGGGATGTTGGAGGGCGACCTTGGTCCCGGCGTGGCCAGGGCCATGGAGATCGTGGTCGCCCTCGGCCGGATCTACGACGCCGTGCGTCTCGTCCCGGTGCGCTCAGTCCAGGTGGCTGGCGTTAGCTATCGCAATCTGGGAGAGGCGGGGCTTGAGTTCTTGCGGGATTGGGCAGATCAGGGTGCTCGAGCTCGCGTGCCAGCGACCCTCAACCCGGCTGGCATCGATCTCACTGCCTGGCGGGAGCTTGGCTTCTCGGAGGATTTTGCCCATCGGCAGACACTTGTCATTGACGCCTATGAGCGTCTTGGGGTGCAGCCGACGTGTACCTGCACGCCCTACCTGGTGGGGAATCGACCCCGGCTGGGGGAGCACGTGGCCTGGGCAGAGTCGTCGGCCGTCAGCTACGCCAACAGCGTTCTGGGGGCTCGTACCAACCGCGAGGGTGGACCCAGCGCCATGGCAGCGGCGATCGTGGGACGCACGGCGGCTTACGGACTTCACCTGGACGAGGCCCGTCGCGCCTCCCTGAAGGTGGAGCTGCGCTGTCCGGTGGACACGCTCTCGGACGTCGGGGCGCTGGGCTACCTGGTGGGGAAGAGAGCACAGAATCGGATTCCGTTTTTCCAGGGCAGCAAGCCTGGTCTTGTGCCGCGTTCCAGCACGGAATTGAAGGCCCTCGGCGCGGCGATGGCGGCCAGCGGTGCTGTCGCTCTGTACCACGTCGAAGGTGTCACCCCGGAGGCCGACGATCCTGACATTCTGGCGCCACACCACCAGACGTACGTTGTCGACGACCTCGCACCGGCTTATGCCGCGCTCAACGCTGAAGCCCGCGAAATCGACCTGGTCTGGTTCGGGTGCCCCCACGCCAGCATCGAGGAGATCGGAGAGATCTCTCACCTATTGGACGGGCGTCGTGTGACCTCTGCTCTGTGGATTACCACCGCGCGCCAGATTCGCGAGCAGGCCGCTCAACAGGGGTTGGTGCAGGAGATCGAGAGCTGCGGGGGACGTGTGGTGGCGGACATGTGTGTCGTCGTCGCGCCAATGGAGCAGTTGCATTACCGCACCCTGGCTACACCCTCTGCCAAGGGCGCCAACTATGTGCCCTCTCACGCTGGTCTCACTGCGCGATTCGGCACAGTCGAGCAGTGCGTGGAGGCCGCCGTGACCGGCGTCTGGGCGGAGTGTCTCCCGAACCGCGCCTAGCACCACCCCTCGAGGAAAGGTGTCTACCTGCCTCGCTATCTCCCCACATCGGAGCGGGCGAGAATCAATGCTTGCTTGGCGGCATGCGTGTGCTATAATCGTCTCGCAAATGTTCGCGAACCGTCCTATTTGGAACCCAAACAGCGATTCCCTGAAAAAGGTGCTCATAGCCTCCGTCCGCGGGGGCGGATGTGCGGCTTGGGCCCATCTTCGAGGTCTTCTTTCGGGAGAGCGAAATAAGCCCGGTTCAAACCAGCCAGGAGCGAATTGTGGCTGAACGCGGGGAAGCGCTCACCGATCGCGAAAGAGAAGTGCTTGAGCTGGTCGCCACCGGGATCACAAACCGGGAGGTGGCTCAAGAGCTCTTCATCAGCGTCAATACCGTCAAGGTCCACCTGCGCAACGTCTACACCAAGCTAGGGGCCGATTCGCGGACCGAGGCCACGATGATCGCCGTACGTGAGGGGTGGGTGGACGTCGGCAACGGGGAAGAGACGACAGCGGAAGCATCCGCTGCCCGGGAAGAAGCGCCCCTAAGACCGCCCGCGCCACCCCTGCCTTGGCCGAAACGCGTGGCCCTGCTCGTTTCGCTGGCGGCTGTCGCCTTCGGGGTGGTCGTGACCTGGCCTCACGCGCAACCGCAGTCCGGCAATCCCCCGGACCTGCCGCTCGACCGTCCGCAGAGTGCTGATGAGTTCTCAGGCCGAGAGGCTGAATCGCCGTGGGAGGAGAGGGCGCAGATGCCAACCCGTCGGGCCCACCTGGGTCTGACCGTGGCTGAGGACCGACTGTTGGCCATCGGCGGACAGACGCCGAGTGGCGTCACCGCGGCTGTGGAAAGCTACAATCCTGGATCTGACATCTGGACACCCCTTCAGGAGAAGCCGACACCCGTCGCCTATGTGGGTGCCGCCACGATAGGGGGTGATGTCTATGTTCCCGGCGGGTGCGATGCCGAGAGTCAGCCAACCAGCGTCGTTGAGGTTTATGACGTCGCAGCCGACACATGGCGAGAGGTCAGCCCGCTGCCTCAGCCCCGCTGTGCCTATGCAATGGCGGCCCACGAGGGGAAGCTGTATGTGTTCGGAGGTTGGGACGGTGAGCGCTACCTCGCCACTGCCTATGTCTACGCGCCTGAGACGGATGACTGGCGCGAGCTGCCGGCCGCGGATACATCAAGAGGGTTTGCCGGGGCAGCTTCCCTGGGTGACCTGCTGTACGTCGTGGGCGGTTACGATGGCGAGAAGGAATTGACCACCTGTGGCATCTTCGACCCCGCATCGCAAACCTGGAGCTCCTGCGCGCCGTTGGCCGTGGGGCGTGGAGGCCTGGGCCTGGCCGCTGCCGGTGGACGACTCTACGCCGTTGGCGGCGGTGGGTGGTCCAGCTACCTCGGGTTCAATGAGAAGTACACCCCGGAGGACGACAGCTGGCGGGCAGTGGAGACGCCCCTGGTCCGCGAGTGGCGCAACCCGGGCGTAGCGGCTTTTCAGGGCGCGATCTACGCCGTCGGCGGCTGGAACAACGACTACTTGAGCCTCAATCAGGTGTACGAGGCCCTTTCGTTCCGGATCTTCATCCCCGTCAGTCAGCAGTAGCCACGGACGCCGTCTCAGGTCTATTTCCCGTGCTATTCGGTGTCAGAAGGCATCCTCGGCGGCCCGTTTCTGCACGGCTGAACAGGGCAGGGCCGTCGATGCGCCCGCGTGACACGAGATCTCTCCACACGAGCTAGCGTCACCCTGTCTTGTCCCGGCGAGTTTCCTACGGTAAAATCGACCCACATATCGGCTATCAAGAGAGGAGTCTTCCCATGGCAGAGACGATTCGCATTGAGGACATCGCTCAACACGAGGGTGACGAGGTCACGCTCAACGGGTGGGTATACAATCACACAGACACAGGCAAGCTCATCTTCCTCTGGGTTCGTGACGGTACCGGTTTTGCCCAGTGTGTGGTCTTCCATAAGGACGTGGAGCCCGAGCTGTTCGAGGCTATCCAGGCCTTGACGTATGAATCCTCCGTGACCGTGACCGGCACTGTCCGCCAGGACGACCGCGCGCCGGGGATTCCCGGTGGCTACGAACTGGGCGTCACCGACGTGAAAATCCTCCAGGTTGCTGAGGAGTACCCGATCCAGCCCAAGGAGCACGGCGTCGACTTCTTGATGGAGAATCGACACCTGTGGATCCGCTCGCAGCGCCAATGGGCTGTGTTGCGCGTGCGCGCCACCGTCATTCAGGCCATTCGGGATTGGCTGGACGACAATGGGTTCGTCAACATGGACACGCCGATCTTGACGCCGGCGGCCTGCGAGGGAACCACCACGCTCTTCGAGACGGACTACTTCGGCGACCTGGCCTACCTCGCCCAATCGGGACAGCTCTACAACGAGGCCGATATCTACGCCTTTGGCCGTGTCTATTGCTTCGGCCCTACCTTTCGGGCCGAGAAGTCGAAGACCCGGCGGCACCTGACGGAGTTCTGGATGGTGGAGCCAGAGGCTGCCTTCTGTGACATGGATCAGCTTATGGAGATTGAGGAGCAGTTCGTCTCCCACATCGTGCAGACTTGCCTGGAGGAGCGCGCCGGCGAGCTGGAGCTCCTGGAGCGGGACACCGATCGACTCCAGAAGGTCCTTCCGCCCTTTCCCCGCATCTCCTACGACGAAGCACTTGAGATGATTGCCGAGATCCGCGAGGAGACGGATGACCCGGAATTGAGAGATCTGCTCCAGATTGATTGGGGCGATGATTTCGGCTCTCCCCACGAGACGGAGTTGACCGAGCGGTTTGAGAAGCCCGTCTTCGTCTACGGTTATCCCACACAGGCGAAGGCCTTCTATATGGAGCCCTGGCCCGGACGCCCCGAGGTGTCCAAGAGCGTCGATCTGCTGGCCCCGGAGGGCTACGGGGAGATCACAGGCGGATCAGAGCGCATCTCCGATCTGGATCTCCTCCTCCAGCGACTCGATGAATGGAACCTTCCCCGTGAGGCCTTCGAGTGGTATATCGACCTGCGACGCTACGGTTCTGTCCCCCACTCCGGCTTCGGCCTGGGGGTCGAGCGCACCGTGACCTGGATCTGCGGCATCGACCATCTCCGGGAGACGATTGCCTTCCCGCGGACGCTGACGCGGGTGTATCCCTGATGGCGCATCTGGAATTGGCTGAAGACAGTGCTCGTAGTCCAGGTCTGGGCGACGGCTGCGCGGCTTGAGGAGCCGTTCGGGCGCGTTCTTGCCCCAATATCGGATTTGCCCCTTTGCAGGAAGGGAGAAGGGTAGTATAATAGGCTAAGATAGATCTATGTGATCGCTTGACAAGGTAGTCTCTCAGGGGAGCCTGGGGAGCTGGGCTGAGAGGGTGCTCTGGTCGTCGCCACGGCAGGGACTGGCCACCAGCATCGACCCTTAAGACCTGATCTGGGTAATGCCAGCGGAGGGATGTTCCTATAGCGCGTGAAGAAACCGCTCCGCTGATCGGGGCGGTTTTTGCGTCTTTGATACGCGTTCTGCCATCCATCGGCCCCGAGGGTCCGCGATCTGCGGCTTGCGCCGAGTAACGCGTCTGCAGGCCTGGGACCGGTCGCTTGGGGAGTCCGCCGGTGTCTGGTGGTCCGGTTTGAGTGTTGGGACGTGCGGGAGCAGAGACCTGTTCTGGGTGCGAGAGCACGCAAAGTGAGGTGACGATGCGGGCTGTGATATTTGCCAATGGGAGATTCGAGGACGCGCATCAGGCGCGAGATCTGCTGCGCGCCGGAGACTTGATCATCGCTGTTGACGGTGGCACTCGTCACGCCTGGGAAGCCGGCGTCGACCCTCAGCTCGTCATCGGGGATCTTGACTCGCTGGCTCCCGAAGAGCGGAAGCGGCTGGATGCCAGCGGCGCGGAGATCAACCGGTTCTCGACCAGGAAGGATCGAACAGACCTTGAGCTGGCCCTCCTCCACGCTGTGGCCAACGGGGCTGACGAGATCCTTGTGCTGGCGGCCCTGGGGGGGCGACTCGATCAAACCGTGGCGAATCTTCTCCTGCTCACCTTGCCCGAGCTCGCCGACTGCGACGTTCGAATCGTGCACCGAGCACAGACAGCCTTCGTCATCCGACGTGAGGCGCTCATCGAGGGACAGCCCGGAGATACCGTCTCCCTCATCCCCCTGGCCGGGGATGCCGCTGGTGTCACCACTGAAGGGCTGGAGTGGACTCTCGAGGATGAGACGCTCGCCTTTGGGCCGGCGCGAGGCGTGAGCAATGTGCTGAGAGTGAGGCAGGGCTCTGTATGCGTGCGGCAGGGTCTGCTTCTATGTGTCGTGACGCACGCATTGGACGCGAAAGAGGCCGAAGGTCAGTAGTGAGGAGGTACCGATGAAAATCCGACTTACGCTTGGATTGGCTGGGCTGCTCGTTCTTGCGGCCTGCGGCCCTACTGCTGTGCCGACTGAACCACCCACCGCGACCTCGCCGCCGACATCCCGGAAGCTGCGGGTGATGACGCACGACAGCTTCGACATCAGCGAGGACGTACTCAACACGTTCGAGGCGGAACACAACGCTGAGCTGGAGATCCTCAAGGCTGGAGACGCCGGAGTCGTGCTGAACCAGGCGATCTTGAGCAAAGACAACCCTCTGGCCGATGTGCTCTACGGCGTGGACAACACACTTCTCAGTCGAGCTCTGGATGCCGACATCTTCGAGCCGTACAGCTCGTCAATGCTGGATGCGATCCCCGATCACCTGGAGCTGGATGATCAGCACCGGGCCCTGCCCGTCGACTACGGGGATGTATGCCTCAACTATGACAAGGCATGGTTCCAGTCTGAAGGGATGGGACCGCCAACGAATCTTGAGGATCTGACTGTGGCTGACTACGAGGGACTGACCGTCGTCGAAAACCCGGCCACCTCATCGCCTGGACTAGCCTTCATGCTCGCGACCATCGGTCATTTCGGGGAGCAAGGCGACTATTCATGGCTTGACTATTGGGCGGACCTGGGAGAGAATGACGTTCTGGTGACCGAGGGATGGAGCGAGGCCTACTATGAGCAGTTCACCTACGGCTCTGGCGGGAGCGGGAATCGCCCCATTGTGGTCAGTTACGCCAGCAGTCCCCCGGTCGAGGTCCACTTCTCCGAGGAGCCGTTCGAAGACGCGCCTACCGGTGTCGTGGTGGGAGAAGGCAGTTGCTTCCGTCAGGTTGAGTTCGTCGGCGTGCTGAGGAACGCCGAAAGCCCCGATCTCGCGCGAGAATGGATAGACTTCATGTTGAGCCGGACTTTCCAGGAGGACATACCACTCAATATGTTTGTGTTCCCGGCCAATGAGAACGCGCAGTTGCCCGACGTTTTCGCGGAGTTTGCCATCATTCCCGAGAGCCCCGTCAGTCTCGACTACATGGCCATCGAGGCGAACCGCGAGGCCTGGATCGAGGCCTGGACCGAGACAGCGCTTCGCTAATCCATGGGCAACCTGAGTGAGAGGTCGGCCAGGGGCTGGGCAGCGGAATCTCGCCTGTCCAGCCTTGGCCGTCTGCTGATCTACGCCATTCTTCTGTCGTTTCTAGTCCTATTCTATTTCTATCCTCTGACCGCTATTCTCCGGCTCTCCTTGATCCCTGAGGGGAGGCTGAGCCTCGAACCGCTCACGAAGCTCATTCGCACGTCTCGTTATCTGGAGACGCTCTGGTTCACCGTCTGGCAGGCCGCACTCTCCACCCTCTTGACAGTGCTGCTGGCCCTTCCCGGCTGCTACATCTTCGCCCGCTACGACTTTCCCGGCAAATCTGTCATTCGAGCGCTGACCACGGTTCCCTTCGTCCTCCCCACGATGGTCGTCTCACTGGCATTCACGTCTCTTCTAGGACCTCGCGGCCTGCTGAACGTAGCTTTGATGCAGCTCTTGCGGCTGGATCAGCCGCCGCTGAACCTGCAGCACACGGTATTCATCATTCTGCTGGCCCACGTCTTCTACAACTACACCCTCGTGCTGCGCATTGTCGGGACGTACTGGTCGAACTTGAGCCCGCAGGTGGAGGAAGCCGCCCGAATGCTAGGCAGCAGCCGCTGGCGGGCCATCAGGGAGGTGACTCTCCCCTTGCTCATCCCTGCCATTGCCGCTGCAGCTGTCCTCGTCTTCATCTTTGACTTCACGAGCTTTGGCGTGGTCCTCGTTCTGGGAGGCCCCCGTTTTGCAACCCTCGAGGTGGAGATCTATCGCCAGACGGTCCACTATCTCAACCTGCCGCTGGCGGCGGCCCTGTCCGTGATTCAGATCCTCTTTACCTTCGGCTTGATGGCCGTCTACACCCGGCTACAGGCCACTACGGCTCTTCCGATCGAGCTCAGATCGCGTCGGGCGACTCAGCGGAGGCCGCAGGGGTGGCGGCAGCAACTCTTCGTAGTCGGGAACCTGGCGTTGATGGTGGTCTTGCTCGTGTTGCCGATGCTTGCCCTCCTGGAGCGTTCCTTGACGCTGGGTGGTGGTTTCTCATTGACGTTCTATCGTGAGCTCTTCCGTAATCCGCGGGGATCTGCCTTCTACGTGCCTCCTGTGGCTGCTGTGCGGAACTCCGTCGGCTTCGCACTGGCGACCGTTGGGCTGTCCGTCGTCCTGGGTATCATGGCTGCATCGACGCTCGATGGGCAGGCGACGAGGGGGGGATCTGCGCAGGTCAACTCCAGCGCTGTCGCCGAGTCGCACACAAAGCTTGCACACAGTCGCCGTCCTCGAGGGTGGTGGCTGCTGCGGCTCAGGCGCTTGCTCGATCCAGTCCTGATGCTCCCTCTGGGTACGTCAGCGGTGACGCTCGGCCTGGGGTACATCGTGGCTCTCGATGAACCACCCCTCGATCTGCGTACCTCTCCAGCCCTGGTTGTCCTTGCCCACACCCTCGTGGCTCTGCCGTTCGTGGTGCGTAGCATCCTGCCAGCCCTCCGTTCCATCCAACCTCAACTTCGCGAGGCGGCTGCAATCTTGGGTGCCTCTCCGTGGAGTGTGTGGCGCGAGGTCGACCTGCCCATCATGGCGCGCGCACTCGTGGTCGGGGCTGTCTTCGCATTCACTGTCTCAATGGGCGAGTTCGGCGCCACCAGCCTCATCGCCCGACCGGAGCGGCCAACGATGCCGGTTGCCATCTTCCGTTTCTTGGGCCGCCCTGGCACGGTCAACTACGGCCAGGCGCTGGCCATGTCGACCCTCCTGATGCTTGTCTGCACCGTTGGCTTTCTCATGATCGAGCGCTTCCGCGTGGGGGGACTGGAGGAGTTCTAGACGATGCGACCACTGCTTGAGCTTCGGAATCTCAACAAATCCTACCCCGACGGGTGGACCCTCTCTGACGTCAGCTTGATCGTCGAGAGGAGGGAGATCCTTGGTCTGCTTGGACCCTCGGGCTGCGGGAAGACAACGCTGTTGCGGCTGATATCCGGCCTGGAGATCGCGGATAGCGGTACCGTGCTCGTTGACGGAGAGGACGTGACGGACGTGGCGCCGCATCGTCGTGGCTTCGGGCTGATGTTTCAGGAGTACGCCCTGTTTCCCCACAAGGACGTGTTTGGTAACGTGGCCTTCGGTCTCCGCATGGCGGGTCTTGACGCCGGGGAGATCGCCGGTCGCGTCACTGAGACGCTGGCCCTCGTCGGCCTTGAGGGGTTTGAGCGCCGCGACGTGAATCAACTTTCCGGCGGGGAGCGTCAGCGTGTGGCGCTGGCGCGTAGCCTGGCGCCCGAGCCAAAGCTCTTGATGCTCGATGAGCCGCTCGGCGCGCTCGACAGAGCGCTGCGTGAACGGCTGATGGATGAGCTGCCAGCCATTCTCCATCGGGCAGGCGTGACCGTGATCAGCGTTACCCACGATCAGGAGGAGGCCTTTGCCATTTCTGATCGGGTCGCACTGATGCGATCCGGAGAGGTGGTCCAGATTGGGACGCCGCAGGCCCTCTATCGGCAGCCTCGGTCGACGTGGATCGCACGTTTCCTCGGGCTAACGAACGTGCTCAATGCTAAGATCGTCGCCGTCGAGCGCGTCCGCACGGTCGTCGGCACGCTGGACGTGAAGAGCCCGGGACGCGATGGCTGGGATGTCGGCTCGGAGGCACAACTTCTCGTGCGCCCCGAGGCAGCGAGCGTGAGTAAATCAGGCCCTAACCGGGTCAACCTGCAGGTGACAGGCTGTTCCTTCCGGGGCATGCACTGGCAGTTGGACGCGCGTCATAAGAGCGGCGTCGAGCTGAGTTTCATCTTCTCGGCTGGGGTCGACCTACCGCCTGTCGGCGAGACGCTTGCCCTATCACTGAATCCCCGGGCGCTGACGCTGTTGGGCGACAAGACCCAGGCCTAGTCGCGCACCCGTTGTCTCTCCCTCGGCAGGAAGTCAGGAGTAGGCACAGTGGCCCCGTCGCCCTCATTGTACTTCTCGGTGCTGTTTCTGGCTCTGACCGCGAGAGGGAGCGAGCCCGGTCCATTCTCGATAGAGCGCGATGAGTGAGGGGAAGATGTAGTCGTAGGGATTCCAGTCTCTCTACACGCCCTCTCCATGTCGCTGCTTCTCCGGATTCTCAGTCCTCATCCTCCCCGTGGAAGATGCCGTCCGCGTAGTTGACCAATGTTCTGATCCTGTTTTCCGGCGTGTCCTTGATCTCCAGATAGGTCTCCAGCAGCTCAGGGTCACTCATCTCCTCTGGTGCCTGGTCGCCGAGACGCACCCGTGCCTTCCGCTCCACCTCGCGGCTGATACCTCCGATGGTGTATGCGTCCGACAGCAGGCCCCGCACGTCATAGTCGCGCAGCAGCGGCTCTTGATCGGCCCTCAGCTGCAGGATCAGGCGCACCACGGCCTTCTCCATATCGTGACGGCGGATTATCCGCTCGAGAGCCGCAAGCGGGTCCTCGGCGTCGCGCACGTCAGCCCGTATAGTGACGAAGGGACGGGCGTCGACCTCGACAAACTCCCACCGTGTATCCGCCTCCGATCCTCCTGGCGGCAGCTCGACCCAGCAGAATCCCTTCGGATCGCCCTCCTCGCCGAAGTCGATCCGCTCCAGGCTCCCCGCGTACACAATCGGGGGCTGATTCTCCTCGTTCAGGCTTTGATGCTTGTGGATGTGTCCTAGCGCCACGTAGTCCCAGGTCGGGTCGTCAAGTGCCGACTTCGATACCACCGCGTCTCGGCCGATCATCACACTCCGTTCAGACCCGTATGTCGCGCTTGAAACGCTCAGGTGAGCGAGCAGAACCGCCGGTAGGTCAGGGTCCAGGCTCATTTTCAGCCCTTCGATCGTCTCCGTGACGATGCGCTGCAACGCCTTGTCCAGCTCGTCGATCGAGAGTCCCCGGTACTCCTCGTCGATCAGCAGTCTCTGCCGGATTGGATACGGCACGGTGGCCACCTGTACCGGCCCACTGCGTGTCTCTACTCTGTGCACCTCGTACTCTCGTCCTACGATGACGTTTGGTACGTCCAGCGTGCTGAAGATGTCGACCGCCGTCGCCCTGTGGGTCATCGTCGGGAGATCGTGATTGCCCACCAGTAGAACGACGGGCACGCCGGCATCGGCCAGTTGCTTCACCCGCCTGGCGAAGGCGCGTTGATATGTGGGGTTGGGGCTGCGTTGCTTGTAGGCGTCGCCGGCGAAGACGACCAGGTCGGCCTCATGCTCCAACCCGTACCTGACTAGCTCACTGAAACGGTCCAGGAAGTCTACCACGCGGGCGTTGACACCACTGCTGGGATCGATCCCGCCGTAGTTTTCCATGCCGATATGGACGTCGGCGAAGTGGAGCATCCGGATTCTTTCCATAGCACGCTCTATCGTCATGAGCCAGCCTTGAGCGAAAACGTCATCGGAATGGAGCTGTCGAGGTCCGGCAAGCGCCACCACCCTGTCTCATCCTGCATCAGGAAAGGGAACATCTGGTAGCTTGCGTAGGGGAACTCGTGCAGGAACTCAATCCGTAGCCCGGCCGAGATCAGGGCATTGACGATGTCGCCCAGACTGTGAGACCACTCGTACGTCACCTTGTGAGCTGTTTGGGCTTCTGGTGCCGCGTACGAGCCCTCCATCTCGAAACGCATGGGCTCCACATCGTGAAAGTATGGATAGTGAACCTCGAGGGCCTCGGCGTCTGGCTCGTCGTAGAACACATGGGCGAAGGGATGGATCTCCGCGATGTAGAACGTGCCACCCGGCCTGAGGAAATGAGCAATCACCTCGGCCCAGCCAATCAGGTCCGGTAGCCAGGTCAGCACCCCATAGGACGTGTACACGATATCGAACTGATTGGAGAGCCGGGTCGGAAGACTGTAGATATCTGAGTGGATGAAGGTAGCCGAGACACTCACCTCGCGGCTCAGCGAACGGGCCAGAGTGATCGCCTCCTCCGAGAAATCGACGCCGGTGACTCGGGCGCCCAGCCGAGCCCAGGAGAGGGTGTCGAGTCCGAAGTGACATTGGAGGTGGAGCAGAGATTGTCCATCCACGTTTCCCAATTCTTGTCGCTCGAGGGGCATCAACGTAATCCGTCCGTCCTTGAAGCTTTGCACGTCATAGAAACGTGAATCGGCGTGGAGAGACACCCGCTCGTTCCACCAGACTTGATTGATGTTCAGGAAATCGTTCATTTTCCCTTGTCCTGCACTGGGACGACGCTGGTTCTACACATGGCTGGCTTCCCGGTTCCTTTTGCGACTCTCTTGGGACAGTGCCTTGGATCGGTGGACGTGGGCGTCCCCGGCTGTGCAGCGTGCAGACGCAGAATCCGGAATGCTGTCACACGGGGCTTGGCACTGCAGAGCCAGTCTTCCCCTGGCCTGGCACGGCATCCAGCGTTGTGAGCTGGAACATCATCCAGCGTCGTGAGCTGGGACATCATCCAGCGTCGTGAGCTGGGACATCATCCAGCGTCGTGAGCTGGGACATCATCCAGCGTCGTGAGCTG
>Ga0207796_1000399_pt1 | contig 17845 bp, 6 predicted proteins | sample Pon1CUnioCityCA_6_FD_187274 | JGI IMG/M metagenome (GOLD analysis project Ga0207796, IMG submission 187274) | Marine sediment microbial community from Union City, CA, USA - Pond 1C Sediment 1 (SPAdes) | ecosystem: Environmental > Aquatic > Marine > Intertidal zone > Salt pond sediment ...
TGCGCGACTGCTGTCAGCGGGGACGGGACCGTGTCGCTGACCACGACGCCGGTCGCATCGTCCGGGCCCGTGTTCGTCACGACGACGGTGTAGACGATGGTCGCGCCAGGCTGCGGCGTCGGGTCGCTCACCCGCTTGGTGACCTGGAGCCGGGCGTCGGTCACGGTCACCGCTGCTTGACTCCGGTTGTTGCCAGAGTTGACGTCGGCGGTGGCTGCGATCTTCGCCGTGTTGGTGAAGACGTGGCCGCCGGGCAACGGGTCCGAGAGCACGGCCGTGATGGTGATCACGCCGCCCTCTTCTGAGCCCAGGTCCCCCACCTGCCAGACGTAAGGCGGGCTGGCGCCGGTGTCCGTCATCGCCACGCCGCTGCTGATTACGCTCCTCACCGTCACGCTGACCGGGACGTGATCCGTGATGAAAACGCCGGTGGCGAGGATCGGGCTGGTGTTGCTGAAGGTCAGCGTGTACGTGACCCTGCCGCCGGGATCGACGCGGGCGGTGGCCTGTTTGTGAATGGCTACGTCGGCAAGGGCGACCACGTTGTACGCGGGACTCGTGTGCTTGAAGCTGACCCACCCGATGTTCTCGCCCCAGGCGCACCCGTCGAAGCTGCCCGTGTCCAGGTCGACGGTCACGCCACCGTTGCTGGGATTGAAGTCAATCCAGCCCACGTTGGTGCCCCAGGCATAGCCGGAGAGAGTCCCGCCCCCGTCGACGTTGACGCCGTAGTCGGTGGCGGACGTGTTGCCGTAGGTATGGCTCCCGCCCCCCTCGTGGGTCCCCATGCGGATCCAGCCGATGTTCTCGCCCCAGGCGTATCCCTCCAGATGGTCGGGGTAGACGGTCACGCCGCCGTGCTCCGGGCGGAAGTTGATCCAGCCCACGTTGGTGCCCCAGGCCCACTTGTCCGTGGCGTCGATGTTGCCCGTGGCTGCCTGCACGATCGCAACCAGCCCTAACAGGAACACGGTGACCAGAAGCGGGTATCTGATCTGGGTCAGGATCCTTCTTGACATGGCAGCACCTCTCTCTCCCGAAGCTCTCGCACGCATTGGGCGGTCCGATTGTGGGCGTATTCCAGGGACTGATCCATCAGGGCACCTCACTGTCCTCCACGGACAGGCCAAACGTCGTTGGTCTCAGACTTGGGAACTGTGTTCATATCACCGTCGTAGGTCTCTACGACCCACGCCTGGGCGACATTGTTCTCATTTGGCGTGGTCGTCCAGTACTCGACCTGATAGTATTCGCCACCAACACCCCCTTGACGCCCCCACACATCGGTGAACCCGCAGAGGGTGCACTGGTATCCGTCGCAGTGGATGACGGGCGATCCATTGATCAGGTGATCTAGCTCACTCTTCGTTGGGAGGCGCCAGTCTCCCTTGACCGACCCGTCGCTCAAGCCGGCAGCCGCGGCGCCAGCCTTGAGTTCTACAGCTCGCGTGTGGGCTGCGCCCCACTCTTTGGCACCTCCCCAATCAGCCTTCTTCAGCCAGACTAAGCACGTTGTGAGGTCGGTGATAGTGCCGTCTCCGTTATCACAGAACCGGCCCATGCAATCGGTTGAGCCCTCACACGTGCAGCCGCCGTGCAGACTGCCGGTCTGCGTGGCCCACGCGCCACTGTCGAGCCCCCAGAACACCTTGCCGGCCAGGACATGCGTCGGTGTGGCTGCGTTGGCGTGCGTCATCGGGGCCTTGGCCATTATGTCGTTCAGGGTATGCATGGTGCCTGACCCGGGTCCGGCCCCGGGCTCCGTGAAGGTGGTCTTCGTGCCCGCCGCCCCGCTATCCAGCCGGTTCCAGATGTCCTCCAGGGTGAACGACTCCGTGTTCCCCGGCACGTCGGGGGAGTCTAGACTCCCGGCCAGCACCACGGCCACCGACGACAGCAGCACGCCCAGAATCAGCCCCATCACTGTGTACTTGATTCGCACCGTGAACCTCCTCTACGTTTAGCACTCTCCTGCGCCGCGACCCGCTCGGATCTCGCGCCCCGCGGTTCGAACCCCTGCGCGGCCAGTCTCTGCCCGGCGACGGCCCGACGTCCGGATGGATCAGGCCGGCAAAGTCCAGCATGCGCACCCTGCCAAGCAGCAACGCCCCAATAAAGCATAGCACGCCATCGTGGACACAACGTGGAATGGGTCCGCCGGATTTGAGCATTTTCCGCCCCTGCCGTATAATGCTCGGAGGCGTCTTGTCCTCAACTTCCTCAAGGAGCGCTTTGGCACGGCTGTCAATTCACCTGCTAGGGCCCTTCCAGGTGACACTGGATGGGCAACCGGTGACCGGGTTCCGTTACGATCACGTCCGGGCACTGCTGGCCTACGTGGCCGCGGAGCCCGGGCGACCCCACCGCCGTGAGCGGCTGGCCGGGCTCCTCTGGCCTGACGAGCCCCAGAGGAAGGCGCTCAGCAACCTCCGCTACGCCCTGTACAACCTGCGCAAGGCCATCGCCGATCGGGACGCGGAGCCACGCTTCCTGCTCATCAGTCGGCAGACGCTCCAGTTGAACGCGGCCGGCGACCACCGCGTCGACGTCGGTGCCTTCGCGCAGCACATAGAGCAGGCGCGACGGGCTGACGCGGAGTGCCTCACAGCGGGTGGACCGTCGCGGCCTGCTGAAGAAGAACGCGTCGTTCGCCACCTGGCGGCGGCTGTCCGGCTCTACCGCGGTCCCTTCATGGAGGGCTTCTCCCTGCCTGGCAGCCCGGCCTTCGAGGAGTGGGCGGTCCTCAAACAGGCGCATCTGGCCCAGCAGATGCTGTCGGCTCTCCACCGCCTGATCCAGATCGATCTGACCAGCGGGGACTACGAACGTGGGGAGCGTCACGCCAGGCGGCTGCTGGCGCTGGAGCCGTGGGACGAGCAGGCGCACCGGCAGCTGATGCGCCTGCTGGCCCTGAGCGGGCGCCGCAGCGCCGCCCTCGCCCAGTACGAGACCTGTCGATCCGTGCTGGCCGAAGACCTCGGCGTCGAGCCGGCTGCCCGCACGACCGCGCTTCACGAGCAGATCCGCGAGGGGCTGCTGACCACGAAGGATGCACTGCCCAGCACCCCTCGGCACCCCACGCCGGCTGCGCCCGCCCACTCCCCTGCCATTCCCTTCGTAGCGCGGGCCCGGGAACTGGCTCAGCTCGACGCGCTGCTGGGACGCGCACGCTCCGGGCAGGGCCGGGTCGCGTTCGTAGTGGGGGAAGCCGGCAGTGGGAAGACGACGTTGATGGCTGAGTTCGCCCGGCAGGCGATGGCGCGGAGGGGGGACCTGATCGTGGCGGGCGGGCGCTGCAGCGCGCAGGCGGGCCTGGGCGATCTCTTCCTCCCCTTCCGCGAGATCCTACAGATGCTCACAGGCGACGTGGAGGCCCGCCGCGCGAGTGGCGTGATCACCCCCGAACACGCGCGCCGGCTGTGGGCGATCTTCCCGCGCGCGGCTGACGCGCTGGTGACTGAAGGGCTGGACCTGATCGGTCGCTTCGTCCCCGCGGAACCCCTTGTGATCCGCGCGCAGGCATTCGGGCCCGCCGAGGCCCTCTGGCGCGAGCGGCTGGAGACACTGGCGAGGCGATGGGATGCGGACAGGGACGCCGTAGAAGTCGTCCAGGCCGACCTTTTCGAGCAGTTGACACGGATGCTGACCGCTCTGGCCCGCGTGCATCCCCTGCTCCTCGTGCTGGACGACCTGCAGTGGGCCGACCCCGGCACGGTCAGCCTGCTCTTCCACCTGGGGAGGCGCTTGACGGGGCACCGCATCCTAATCGTTGCCGCTTGTCGATCGGGGGCGTTAGTCGCTGGATCGCCGGACGAGCGACATCCCCTGGCGCCGGTGGTGAACGAGATGCAGCGCCTCTATGGCGATGGCCCGGTCGACCTTGACCGGGCCGACGGCCGGCAATTCGTGCGCGCCTTCGTGGACAGCGAGCCGAACCAACTGGGCAGCTGCTTCCGCGAGAGCCTCTACGGGCACACGGCCGGCAACCCCCTCTTCACGGAGGAGTTGCTGCACGGGCTTCAGGAGCGGGGCGAGATCGTCCAGGACGCGGCTGGTCGGTGGATCGCCAGCGACAGCCTGGACTGGGGGCGTGTGCCCGCCCGCGTCGAGGGGGCCATCAGCGAACGCCTGGCAGAGCTGGCCCCAGAGTTGCGGGAGGACCTGCGAGTGGCCAGCGTCGAGGGCGAGACCTTCACGGCCGAGGTTCTGGCCCGGGTTTGCGGCGCGGACGAAATCCGCATCCTACGCCGCCTGAGCGGCCCGCTGAGCAAGCAGCATCATCTGGTGACCGCCGAGAGTTTGCGGCGGGTCGACGACCGGCGGCTGTCCCGCTATCGCTTCCGGCATATCCTCTTCCAGACCTACCTGTACCAGAACCTGGATACGGTGGAGCGCAGTCGGCTCCACGAGGCCGTCGGGACGGCGCTGGAGAAGCTCTACGGTCAGCAAGCGGACACGATCAGCGGCGATCTGGCCCGCCACTTCCAGGAGGCGGGGATCGTGCCTAAGGCCGTTGACTACGTGCTCACATCCGCGAAGAGAGCCGCGGGCCTCAGCGCCAACAAGGAGGCGGTCGCCCTCCTCTCTCGCGGCCTCGAGCTGTTGGAGACGCTGCCGCAGAGCCCTAGTCGAGATCGGCAGGAGTTCGCGCTCCGTATGGCACTCTACGCCCCCCTCAACGCCACGGGAGGGTATGCCTCCCGGGAGATGGCCCGCTCCCACGCGAGGGCCCACGAGCTCAGTCTGCGGCTCGGTCGCGAACGAGACCTGATCCCCACCCTGATCTCCCAGGCCGGCCTCCACAGCTTCCGCGCCCAGTTTGCCCAGGCGACCGAGCTAGCTGAGGAAGCCCTCCGCCTGGCGGAGGAGGCGGAGGCGCCGGGACACGTGGTCTGGGCAACCCAGGTCCTCGCCATGATCGCACTGTGTCAGGGTCGCCTGCCGGCGGCACGCCAGCATCTGGCGCGCACGCTCACCACGGACAAGCCGCAGCACAGGGCCATGCTGGCCGTGAGGGGCCGAGAACCCCGCGTTGTCTACGGCTCCTTCGCGGCCTGGGTCGATTGGCTGATGGGGTATCCGGATCGGGCGGAGACCCACGGTCATGAAGCCCTGCGTCTGGCTGAGGAGGCAGAGCACCTGCCTACTCTGGCGATGGCTCTGCAAGTGGCGAACGTGATTCCCCGCGCCCTCTCCAGGGCGTACGATGAGATTCCCGAATACGGCAGTGCGTTGGCCCGCGCGGCTGCCGACCGCACGCTGGGTCTCTCCCAGGGCGGCGTCCGGCTGTTCCGGGGGCGAGCCACGGTAGATCGGGGCCTGGTCGAGGCCGGGCTCGAGGAGATGCAGCGCGGCCTGGCCGAGTGGGAGGCGACGGGTACGCGGGTGTGGCGTTCGCTCCACCTGGGTCTGCTGGCGGACGCCTGGCTGGAGGCGGGAGACGTGGAGAGGGCTCAAGAGACCCTCGAGGAGGCCTTCAACTTTGTGGAGGAGACCGGGGAACGGATGATGGAGGCGGAGCTCCACCGTCTCCAGGGCGACACGCTCCTTGCCGAGGGGGATGACGCCCTGGCGGAGCACCACTACCGCCAGGCCGTCGACGTGGCCCGCGCCCAGCAGGCCAGATCCTGGGAGCTGCGGGCCACCACCAGGCTGGCCCGTCTTCTTGCGACTCGGGGCGATGCGGACGAGGCGCTGGGCCTGTTGGACGGCGTCTACGGCTGGTTCACCGAGGGCTTCGACACCCCTGACCTGCTGGGCGCCCGGGCCCTGCTCGAAGCACTCGGGTCGGGCTGAGCGCCGCTCCGCTCTTGACACAGAGCTACACAGAGATCACACGGAGATCCACAGAGAACGGCCTCTGTGAAGCGGCTTCCGCCGCCGCTGTGCCTGCCCTCCACCGCTGCTGTGCACGCCCTCCACCGCCGCTGTGCACGCCCTCCACCGCCGCTGTGCATGCCCTCCACCGCCGCTGTGCATGCCCTCCACCTCTGCTGTGCATGCCCTCCACCTCTGCTGTGCCTGGTCTCCTGACCAGGCACACGTTCACCAATCCGCCGGCCGCCGCAGGCCAGCTCACCCAACACCGTCGTCCTCAGTCACGCCATACCGTCCAGACCACTCGGACCTGAACAGAACTCCCACCCCCTGTCATTCCGAGCGGAGCGTAGCGGAGTCGAGGAATCTCCGGCCTGGTGCCCGAGCTGGCCCGGGAGATCGACATACACACCGGTAGCACCTAACTGATCCTCGCAAGGTTAGGGCTGGACTGCCAAGGCGACGACGAGATTCCTCCACTCACGCTGTATCCCTCGACAGGCTCGGGACAGGACGGTCGGAATGACAGGAGTAAACGCCGCTCTGCTCTTGACACAGAGCTAGACAGAGATCACACGGAGATCCACAGAAACGACCTCTGTGACGCTCTGTGGAGTGGTCTGCGGCACTCTGTGTAGCCGCGATCACGCCCCGGTCTGTCCGGGGTGTTGACACGGCGGGTGGCGAGGCGTATAATCGTGGTGTGTCACGCTCGTCCCAGAGTACTCAGCTGCGGCGGGCCGAACCGCCTCCACAATCACCGCGCCCGCACACAACGCTGGTCAGCCAGGCCCAACCCCGCCCACGGCCGGCAGGACGGTGCCGCGCAAAGGGACGACCCCTTTCCGAGCAGCGTGACCGTCATTCAGCACTTCCTCACCATCGTTGCCGTCTCTGCGCCCGAAGGACGACGCTCCGCACGTCGGCTCGACGGTCATCGGTCCACAGGACATCCGTGATCCCCGGCCCGGCAGCAGCGTAGAGGAGGATGCCGAAGAAATGAGTCGGAGGGGAGCGGGACTCCCGGCATCCCATGTTGGCCGCACTGTATGAAAGTGCCCGGAAGCAGTCCGCCCAGCTCAGATGCACGTAACAAACGGGGCTGAGCGCGGTTCTATAAGGGGATCCAACGTGCGGCACCGCACCGCGAAACCGCCGCGGACGACAGGGACACGCGGGCAGAAAGTCGATAGGTCGGCGCCGTATGCGGGGAGAAGAGGCGACGTCGGCTGAGCGTTTGGTCAACCGGGAGCCTATGCGTGACAACCTGTGAAGGAAAGGAGAGGATGATGTATCAGATCACGAAGCACCGTGCAGTGCTGTTCGCCGCCGCTATCGCGGTGGCGCTCCTGCTGGTGGGGCAGATGCCTGCCAGCGGCAAGATGGTGTCCTCCGTTGACGGGGACGTGCCGTACACCGAGCCCGACGGGGATCGAGAGGGCGACGTGGGCGCCGCTCGTGTGGATCTCCTGGAGCCGGCAGCGCCCAGCGCCTGCCCCCCCGGCCCGGCCGACCTGCCCGAGGAGGTGGACCGCACCGACTTCTGCGTCTACTACACCACGGACAGCATCTCCCACGCCGAGGCCGCCTGGGCCGCCGACTGGGTCCAGGACTACTGGGATCGGTTCGTGGACCTGGGCTTCAACGAGCCCAAGCGCAGCGGCAAACTCCAGGTGCGGCTGCTGGACATCCCCGGCGACTGCAACGGAGGGACCGGCTGGGACCGCAACTACATGACCACCTACGCCGGCTGCTTCGGCCCCGATGAGCTGGCGCAGAAGGTGCTGGGCCACGAGCTGACCCATCGGGTGCAGTACAGCTACGACACAGCGACGGGAGCCCCGATCCAGACGAAGTTCCTCAAGGAGGGTACGGCCCGCGCCAGCGAGGACAATTGGTTCGCCAACATCGACAACTGGCCCGCGGCGCCAGCCCACTCATCCTTCAACTCGGAGGTGAACAATTACCTCGTGAACACGAACAGGGACATCACCTCCTACGACATGCGGTACATGTCGTGCCTGTGGTGGAAGTACGCCTCCGAGCAGCACGGCGCCATCACCACCGAGCCGGAGCGCGGCGTCGATTTCTTCATGGAGGTCTTCGATCAGAACACCGCTGGAAACAAAGGCGTCTCGGCCGTCAACCACGCCCTGAGTGCCATGGGGGAGGGCACCACATTCAACGAATCCTTCAAGCAGTTCGCGGTGGCGAACTGGACGAAGGATCTGACTGGCGTGCCGAGCGGCTCGTACAACTACATCGACGAGGACGAGGCGGGAAACCCTGCCCCCTACGGCCCGGTGAACACCGAGTATGGCGGGACGATCCACAGCGGCACGGATGCCTCCTGGGCCAACCAGTACGTCGCCAAGTACGGTCTGCGCTACTACGAGGTGGACATCGTCGGGGAGTGCCCCGTCGTCTGGGCCTCGTTCCACCGGGACTTCGACGGCCCGGCATTCTACCACGTGGTCACGCAGGAGGACAGCGCGTTCCGCACGCACGTGGCGGGGAGCGGCAAGGACTGGACCCAGGCCTTTCTGAACAACGGTCTCACCAAGATCGTCGCCATCGCCGGAAGCCTGGAGGACGCGTCGCAGGTCGACGTGTCGCTGGGCTGCGCGGAACCCGTCATCGACATCGTGATGCCCAACAGCGGCGCCCCGGCGTACGCCTCACCCTCCAGCCACTTCCTGGCCCAGGTGTCCGTCACGAACGGCTCGCCCACCGGTCCCGTCGTGGCCGGGCTGACGAACGATGACTTCACAGCGGAGGTAGACGGCGAAGACGCGACCGTGGTCAACGGCGGCTTCGTGCAGGAGCAGTACTGGCTCGTCATCCAGGCCCCCGACCGCCCGTTGGGCACATACGATCTTGGCGTCACGCTGGAGGAGCCAGGCACGACGACGCCCATTGCCTCGGCCACGAGCCCCGACAGTGTCGTCTACGACGAGGACCGGACCGACCAGGTCCTGGTCATCGACCGCTCCGGCTCGATGGGCGTGGACGGCGGGGCGAAGATGGAGGCCGCTCAGGAGGCGGCCAATTTCTACGTCGACGTCACCCGGGACGATGACGGCCTGGGGGTGGTCCCCTACAACCAGGATGTGAGCCCGGCGCCTTTCGAGCTAGATCGGGTGGACGCTACGGTGCGGGACGATGCCGAGGACTACATCGACCTCCTCTCCGCCAGCGGCATGACCAGCATCGGCGACGGCCTCCTGGCGGCCGTGAAGCAGCGAGACGACAGCACCACGGAGAACCCCCGCTGCTCCTTCGTCCTCCTGTCCGACGGCATGGAGAACGCGGCGGAATACTGGGCGGACGTGAAGGACGACGTGGAGGAAATCGGCTGTCCCGTGACCGCCATCGCCTTTGGACCGGCATCCGACGAGACCCTGATGCAGGAGATCGCCACCGAGACCGGGGGCCTCTACCTCTACAACGACGTCTACGTGAGCTCAGCGGCCTCCGCGCAGGCGGTGGGCGCCTCCCCAACGGAGGCGGAGATGGCCCTCGCCCTGGACGATGTCTACGAATATGCCCAGGCCGGCGGTGAGGGACGCCAGCGACTCCTCCAGGAGTCGGGCTGGGTGGGGGCGAAGAAGGAGACCGAATACCACCAGGTGCTGGTCGACGACTCCGTGAACGAGATCGTCTTCGCCCTGGACTGGTTCAGCAAGGCCTACGCAGAGCTGACGCTGATCCTGATCCCACCGGAAGGGGACAAGTTTGAGGACCCGGACGTGCCCTACACGTTCAAGGATATTCCCAACGGTCACGTGGGCTGGCGGATCCGCGAGCCTGAGCCGGGCCTGTGGGAGATGGTCGTTCAGTACAAGGGCAGCGAGATGGGGACTGTCGACTATCAGGTGCTGGCCAGCGCTCACTCCGGCGTGACGCTCCACCTGCTCCTTCCGGATCGCCTGGGTACACGCTACCTCACCGGGAACCGGGTGCCGCTCTATGCCTTCTTCTCCGGGCGGAAGCCGATACCGGGCGCCGATATGGAGGCCTGGGTGACCGCCCCGGACGGCACGCGGACGCACACGTGGCTCTTCGACGACGGGAATCACGGCGACGGTAAGGCGGATGACGGCTTCTACGCTGGGCTGTACACGCTGGTCAACCAGGCGAACGTGGTCTACCCGGAGGGCGAGGAAGGTCAGGTCACGCCAAACGATGAGGGCGGCTATCGGGTGCGCGTGCGGGCGAGGACGGAGAAGCTGCAGCGCGAGGCACTGGGGGGCTTCTCCGTGTTGGAGAGCCCAGACGAGAACCAGAACCGGTTGCCCGATGCCTTCGAGCAGGAGTACGGCGTCCATGACAGGGACGGCGACCCGGACGGCGATGGCTTGCCCAACCACGGCGAGTACGCCAACGGCACGGACCCGAACGATGCAGACACGGACGACGGCGGGGAGAACGACGGGTCGGAGGTGGACAACGGGCGCGACCCTCTGGACCCCAGCGACGACGGCGTCGCAGCGCCGGAGTTCCTGGAGGTCACCCCCTGGTACAAGGGCGTGATCCGGCTGATCTACGACGTGAGGCCAACGTACAAGGCGATGTTCTTCCGCCGAAGCATGGTCGGTCCTCGATTGCAGTCCGGGGGCGCGTGGACAGCCCCGCCGGAGGTGACCGGGGAGTTGCCCCTGACCGGCGCCTTCACGGACACGACCACAACGAGCGGCGGTGAATACGCGTATGAGATCTGGGGCGTGGGTGAGGACGACGCCGAGAGCGGCCTGCTGGGGGGCGAGGACGTGACGGCGGCGGAGGATCCCGTGGTCCCCGATGCGCAGCTGATCATCGACGGCGGGGCAGCGTCGACGTACGATCTGGAGGTGACCCTTTCGCTGGCGCCCTATGACGAGGAAGGTGAGGATCCCGGCCACTTCGAGGACATCGCCGAGGTCATCTTGAGCAACGACCTTTCCTTCGCCGGGGCGTCGTGGCAGGCCGTCGAGGATCCGGCAGCCTTTGACACGAGCTGGATGCTGGGTGCGGCCCCCGGCGAGATGGCGCGGGTGTATGCCCGCTTCCGCGACGACGCGGTCCCGGCCAACGAATCCGTGGGGACGAAGGTGGCCATGATCCTCTACAGGGGGCCAACGGTCTACCTGCCGCTGGTGATGAAGGGAGGCTAGACACCGCCCAGCATACACAGAGCTGCGCAGAGAAGGCACAGAGACACACAGAGAACACCCTCGGTGAAGCGCCGTGGTCGACTGTGCGGCTCTGTGTACGTCGAAGGGCAGGTTTAGACGCCGAACCCTTGGCGGCGAGATTCCTCCACTCGCTTCGCTCGGTCGGAATGACGGACGCGCTGCGGTGGTCGGTGTCGAGCGCGGCTGTGCATGGCCTCGACCGCTGCTGTGCCTGCTTTCCACCCCTGCTGTGCCTGGTCTCCTGACCAGGCACACACGGCAGGTGTCCCTTAACGCTCAGATCATTTGACATCTCAAACACCTCGAGTATAATATCCACCACATCGGCGGGTGTAGTTCAGCGGTAGAACGTCAGCTTCCCAAGCTGGATGTCAGGGGTTCGAGTCCCCTCACCCGCTCCTAGCACGACAACACGACCACCGCAATCGAGGAGCAGACTACACGAACCGTCGGTGCACGCGCCGACGGTTTCACTTTGCATATTGCGGCGTCGGACGTCGCCGGGACGACGGAAGAACAGCTACAAAGGACACGAGCGACGCGACGTATGGGCCACTTGCGGCGGGACTGAAGGGGCCCGATAGATGCCCCTCGTGCCTTTATGGGTGGAGCGTCCTCAGTGTCCTTTGAGTCCTTAGTGGCTGCACTGTACTTTGTGGTTCGGGAGTGACGTATGGATCAGAAGCGAATCCGCGATTTCTGCATCGTGGCACATATCGATCACGGCAAGTCGACCCTGGCCGACCGCCTGCTGGAGTTGACGGAGACCGTCGGAGACCGGGATATGATGGATCAGATGCTCGACTCCATGGACCTGGAGCGCGAGCGCGGCGTGACCATCAAGGCCTCCGCGGTGCGCATGCGCTACACCCCTCCGGCAGCGGCGGACGAACCGGATGAAGAACAGGAGAGCTACGAGCTCAACCTGATCGACACGCCGGGGCACGTCGACTTCTCCTACGAGGTGAGCCGCGCGCTCGAGGCCTGCGAGGGGGCCCTGCTCATCGTCGACGCCGCCCAGGGCATCGAGGCCCAGACGCTCGCCAATCTCTACCTGGCCCTGGAGGCGGACCTGGAGATCATCCCCGTGGTCAACAAGATCGACCTGAAGATGGCGCGCACCGTCGACGTCACGCTGGAGCTGGCCGCCCTGCTCGGCGTGGACCCCGACGACGTGCTCCACGTCTCCGCCAAGGAGGGCTGGGACGTGGCGCAGGTGCTGGACGCGATCGTGGAGCGCTTGCCCCCACCGAAAGGCAACGTGGACGCGCCCCTGCGGGCACTGATCTTCGATTCTCACTACGATCCCTACAAGGGCGTGGTGGCCTACGTCCGCGTCATCGACGGCACGCTGGAGATGGGTTCCCACCTGCGCCTCATGGCCACCGGCGCCACCACCGAGCCCATGGAGATCGGCGCCTTCGCGCCCCAGATGATAGAGACCGGGAAGTTGGAGACGGGCCAGGTGGGCTACGTCGCCACCGGGCTCAAGACCGTGCGCGAGTGTCAGGTGGGCGACACCCTGACCAGTGGTATCGAGCCCGCGGAAAAACCGCTCCCCGGCTATCGCCCGGTCAAGCCCATGGTGTTCGCCGGCATCTACCCGGTCGAGGCCGACGACTTCCATACGCTGCGCAACGCGCTGGAGAAGCTTCAGCTCAACGACGCCGCCCTGACCTTCCAACCAGAGTCCTCCCAGGCCCTCCAGTACGGATTCCGCTGCGGCTTCCTGGGCCTTTTCCACATGGAGATCGTCCAGGAGCGCCTGGAGCGCGAGTACGACCTCAACCTGATCGCCACCGCTCCGAGCGTCGGCTACCGGGCCATCACGCGAGATGGCGACGTGGTTGAAGTCTCCAGCCCGTCCGACCTGCCCGAGCCGCACCTCATTGAGGAGATCCGCGAGCCCTGGGTCAAGCTCCAGGTCTTCACCCCCTCGGAGTACATCGGGCCGGTGATGGAGCTGATCATGCAGCGGCGCGGCGAGTACGTGACCACCGAGTATCCCGACGCCGAGCGCGTCATCGTCACCTTCGAGATGCCCCTGGCCGAGATGATCGTCGACCTCCACGACCGGCTCAAGTCGTCCACGCGGGGGTACGCCTCGATGGACTACCACTTCATTGGCTACCGCACCGAGGATCTGGTTCGCATGGACATCCTGGTGAACAAGGAGCCCGTCGACGCGCTGTCACTGATTGTCCATCGGGATAAGGCGTACGAGAAGGGTACCGCGCTCGTCACCAGGCTGAAGGACGTCATCCCCCAGCAGCTCTTCGCCGTGCCGATCCAGGCGGCCCTGGGCGGGCGAATCATCGCCCGGGAGACCGTGAAAGCGCGCCGCAAGGACGTGCTGGCGAAGTGTTACGGCGGGGACATCACTCGCAAGCGGAAATTGCTGGAGCGGCAGAAGGAAGGGCGCAAGCGACTCAAACAGCTGGGGGACGTGGCGATCCCGCAGGAGGCGTTCCTGGCCGTACTCCGGCTCGACGACGACTAGGCGCCCCGACGGTGCGGTGCAGCTGATGCTCTAGAGACCTGCCCGGTCAGGAGACCGGGCAGATCGATAGCGCTGAAAAAGCCGGTCTGCGACCGGCGGGCGGATTCGTGAATCCGCCGAGCGCGTGGGCTGCAGCTGGTTCGTGCGTCGGAGGAACCGAATACGGCCGTAGAGCCTCTTCCTCCGGCACAGTGCGATGCCCTTACGCCTGCCCACCCTCCCGAAGCGGCGCCGTGTGCAGCGTCCTTGTGGGCGTGACCACCCAGTCCATGTGCTCATCGTGTTCGGCGCACGGGACCGCATCGACGAGGCAGCAGTCGTGGCACACGCCGATGCGCACAGCCGACGTACGACGAAGGAAGCGGTCGTAGAACCCTCCCCCGAAGCCCAGACGTCCCCCTTGAGGATCGAAGGCGACCCCGGGCACGAGCACCACGTCCAGCTGCCGTGGCTCGACCACCGGCGCGTCCGCCGGCGGCTCCAGCATACCAAAACGATGACGCACCAACCGTTCCGGGTCGTAGGCGTGTACCACCAGGCGGGTGCCCTCGATGCGGGGCACCACCCACGCCTTGTCGGGCAGCGTCTCGAAACACGCCTCCAGACCGACCTCGTTCTGGAAGGCCACGTACCCCAGTATCGTCTGCGCTTCGCGGACGACGCTCATGCCGACCAGACGTTGACAGACGGCACTGGAGGCGGCAGCGACGACGGCCCTGTCCAGATCCTCTCGGACCTGGCGGTAGGTCGCTCGAAACTCAGCCTTCTCTATCACGCACATACGCGATCCTCTCCTGCTGTAAACCTGTACAAGACTCCATCGCTGACCCACAGCGACGCGCCTCCCCCCATGGCCCACCTTGCGAAGGTTCCGCAGGTGGCCCCAATGACCAGCCCGCCCGTCCCCAAACGATTCAGCGCATGCAGCCAGACCATCGAATGACCTTCGCAAGGTCACGTCGGGGTCCCCTCCCGCGAACGGAGAGATTCCTCCACTCCGCTTCGGCCGCTGCGCTCCTTCGCATCCCTCGACAAGCTCGGGACAGGCCGGTCGGAATGACGGGGCAGCCTAGCGAATCGGCAGCGCCCGCCCCGTCGCGCTCCGGCGCACACGCCCAAAGTCCCGAAGCCCGTCCAACGCCTCCACCGTGAACACCGGGCCGTCCTGGCAGACCAGCAGACCATCCAGCGCACACTGGCCGCAAATGCCGAACCCGCACTTCATATACCGCTCCAGACTGAACTGGCCCGGCACCTCGCGCTCAAGACAGAACCGGTGGAGCGCCAACAGCATCGGCTCCGGCCCGCAGGCGTAGATCACCACCTCCGGATCCTGCGCGATCACCCGCGAGACCACCTCCGTCACATACCCGCGCTCGCCCCAGGATCCGTCGTCGGTGGACACCAGCACCTCGACGCCCAGCGCCTCAAACCGCTCCACATAGCACACATCGAGCGCCTTGCGGGCCCCCACCGCGACCGACGTCGGAACCCCCTGCGCGACAGCCCTCTCCGCCAGGAAATAGAGCGGGGCCGCGCCGTACCCGCCCCCGACCAGCAGCGCCCTGCGATCCTGGTCCAGCGAGAACCCTCTCCCGTACGGACCGCGCCACCCCACCCGGTCGCCCACCGACCGCTGATGCAGCGCCGTGCTGAACGGACCGACCCGCGCGACGGTGATGGTCAGCGGCGCTGGACGGGCCACGGCAAAGGGCTTCTCGTCGACCCCTGGCAGCCACACCATGACGAACTGCCCCGGCTCCGCGTCCGTCAGCTCGACGTCGAGCACGAACGTGCGGATGGTCCGGGTCTCATCCCAGATCTCTGCGATCTCAACAATCTCCGGCAGACTCACGCTTGACTCCTCTCATGCATGCCGGGCAGAAGTCTAACACAGGAGCCGGGTTCTGAAAAGGTGGGAATGGCCGGGCGCCAGCGACGCCATCCTGTCAGCCTGAAGAATTGCCGCGGTTTGGCGATTCTGCCAAGCTCACCGCAGGTGAGCCATCACTCCGACCGAGCCCAGCAAGTGCCCGGCACGCAGCGCGTGGCGGAATCTGTCGTGACGGAGCGTTGCCAGCGCCAACAGCCCGGGGTGCACCGCTGTGAACAGACAGTGCTGGCAACGCCGTCAACCGGCGCCGCTGGGAGCCGTCGGACCCAGCGCCGGCTCTTCAGGCCGGTGGCGGGCATCAATCCCCACAACGCCCGGCGGGAACTGGGCGGCGTGGACGCGCACTCGCTGCGCTGCCTGGGCATTGCCCCCCTTGCGCGACTGTGCTATACTGGCCCTGCTTCACCCGCAGGCCATCGGCCAGTCGCCTTCTTGTCCAGGGAACCACGCCGTGAGCGAGTCAAGCAGTTCCTTCGGCGGTGAGTCGCCGAGGGGTGCGCCCCTGACGACCAAGCTGCACGTCCCACCAGCGCGCGCCGACCGGGTGCCCCGGCCGCACCTCACGGAGCGCCTCAACGCGGGCCTGACGGCGCAGAGCGGGGGCTTCACCCGCAAGCTGACCCTCATCTGCGCCCCCGCCGGCTTCGGCAAGACCACCCTGGCCGCGGAATGGCTAAGCAGAGCGGACGACTCCGTCGCCTGGCTCTCCCTCGACGAAAGCGACAACGACCCAGTCCGCTTCTTCACCTATCTGGTCGCGGCATTGCAGTCCGTTGATCCCACCATCGGCCTGGCGGCAGAAGCGATGCTCCGGTCGCCCCAACCGCCCCCGCAGCAGGCGCTCATCAGCACATTGATTAACGACCTGGCCGCCTCGCCCGGATCCTGCATCCTCGTTCTCGACGACTACCATCTGATCCACACCCTGCCCATCCACCAGCTGCTCACGTTCCTGCTCGAACATCAGCCTCCGTCGCTGCACTTGACCATCGTCAGCCGCGAGGATCCGCCCATGCCGCTGTCTCGCCTGCGGGCGCAGGGACACGTCGCCGAGATCCGGCAGGACGATCTCCGGTTCCGCGCCGATGAGGCCGATCACCTGCTGCGGCACATCATGCGACTGCAGCTCTCAGCGAGCGATGTCGCCGCTCTGCACGAGCGGACCGAGGGCTGGATCGCGGGCCTGCAGCTGGCGGCCCTCTCACTGCGGGGGCGGGACGACGTGCCCGAGTTCGTCGACTCCTTCACCGGCAGTCACCGCTTCGTCCTCGATTTTTTGATGGAGGAGGTCTTCCAGCGACAGCCCCCGGACGTGAGAGACTTCCTGCTGCGGACGTCCATCCTGGACCGTCTCACTGCCCCGCTCTGTGACGCGGTCGCGGGAAGGGACGACAGCTTCGAGCTGCTTCTCAATCTGGACCACGCGAATCTCTTCGTCGTGCCCCAAGACGAGTCGCGGCAGTGGTACCGCTACCACCGTCTGTTTGCGGATCTTCTGCGCCACCGGCTGGAGAGGGTAGAGACGCGAGACGCAGTGGCCCGACTCCATGGGGAGGCCAGCCGCTGGTACGAGCAGGAGGGACACCAGAGCGATGCGATCAGGCACGCCCTGGCCGGCTCCGAGTGGCAGCGGGCAGGCTCCCTCATCCTGAGGGCCGCCGACGCGATGCTGCGACGCGGCGAGGTGGCTACACTGCTAGAATGGTGCCGGGCGCTGCCTGAGGAGGAACTGCGCGGTCACCTGGAACTGTATGTGGCATTCGGCTGGGCCCTGATTCTGACCAGCGAGCTGGAGCCCGCCGAGTCGGTTCTGGCGGAGGCGGCCCGACTGGCGCGCGAGACCCTCGACCCCGAAGAAGAGGCAACCGTGCTTCTGGATATCACGTCCGCGCAGGCCTTCGTCGCCCGGACGCGCGGCGACGATGCACGCACCATCGAGCTGTCGCGGCGCGCCCTGTCCCTCCTGCCGCCGGAGGAACTGGCTGGACGCAGTGTCGTGGCCGTGAACCTGGGCATCGCCCATTGGAGCAGCGGACAGCTGGCCGAGGCGGAGCAGGCGTTAAGGGAGGCCGAGGAGGCCGCTGCTCAGTCACGCAACCACTACGCGCGGCTGACAGCCATCGCTTTCCTGGGGGCGGTCCGGGGGGCGCAGGGGAGGCTGCACGAGGCGGCGGAGTGGCTCCGGCAGGCCATTCGGGTGGGCGCAGGGTCGCCCCCGGCCGCCCTGGCCCACGATACACTGGGCGCCCTGCTCTACGAGTGGAACGATCTGGAGGCCGCCGCCAAGCAGCTGGAACGTGGGGTGGAGCCTGTGGGGCGCAGCGGTAATGTCGAGATCCGAATCGGGGGCTGTCGGATCCGGGCGCGCCTGCGCCAGGCCCGGGGCGACGAGGGCGGCGCGCTGGAGGCCCTTGAGGAAGCGCACGCCCTCGCCCGGGAACACGACGTATCGCCCCTGAT
>Ga0207796_1000400_pt1 | contig 17822 bp, 14 predicted proteins | sample Pon1CUnioCityCA_6_FD_187274 | JGI IMG/M metagenome (GOLD analysis project Ga0207796, IMG submission 187274) | Marine sediment microbial community from Union City, CA, USA - Pond 1C Sediment 1 (SPAdes) | ecosystem: Environmental > Aquatic > Marine > Intertidal zone > Salt pond sediment ...
GCTCACGGGGACCTGGGCCATGCCCAAGGCGGCGACGGCGGCCTTGAACGCCCGGCTGATCCGCCGGTGACGCTCGAAGCGCGCCTCCATGCCCTCATCGAGGATCTGCTCCAGGCTCACGTTGAGCGCCCAAATCAGATTAACGGGCGGGGTCCCGAAGTAACTGGGCTGGCGGGCTTCATACGCCTCCATAATCGGTAGCCACTTCGCCCAGTCGGAGTAATAGCTTACCACAGGCGATTTGCGGTGCCGGAATGCCTCCATCGCCCTTGGGCCGGCCACGACCAGAGCCAGCCCCGGCGGTACGCCTATGGCCTTCTGCGAAGCCGTGAGCGCCAGGTCGACGCCCCAAGTCCCCTGACGCAGTTCCTCCCCGGCCACCGAGCAGACGCCGTCGACCACCACCAAGACGCCATGCTCGCGGCCAAGCGCGGCCAAGGCTTTCACGTCTGTGGCGACAGCCGTTGAGGTATCGACCTGGGTGATCGTCATGAGCTTGTAGTCTTGCCCGGAGCTGGTCGAGGCGTTCTCGAGCGCGGCCTGGACCTCGTCGAGCGTTGGCACGTCGCCGATGACGGGAGCGCGGATATGCGTCACCTCGGCGCCGTACCGTTGCAGAATCTCTCCAAAACGGTCGCCAAAGACGCCCGTATTGACGACCAGCGCTGCATCTCCGGGCTCGACCAGATTGGCAGCGGCCATGTCCATCCCCAGCGTACCGGACCCAGCGACGATGAATGGTTGTGCTTCGGGAGCGAGGAACACCTCCCGTAGCCGCTCCAGCGCCGTGCCGAAGACCTCGACGAAATCAGGGGCTACGTGGCTTGTGGTCGACATGCCCATGGCCCGGAGCACCTCCGGCGTGAACTCGATGGGCCCAGGTATCATAAGCAGTTGGCGATCCTTCATGGCTTGAACCTCCTCGATGTGAGCTAGTGGCCTGCCCCGGACGCTGCCGGCATTGCCCACCTCCCTACCGGGCTTGTCCTCTGTCATTCGCTGTTGGAGACCAGCCTGTTGGTTGAACCGCTGCCAATGTGTTACGCGCACCCATCTAGCCCGGCCTCCCGTTGCTCTCGGTACAGAGCTGCTGCTTAGCCCTGCCGCTGGTCTCAACATAGTGGCTCTTGACCTCGGTCCCGGTGCGTCTCGCTCCCGACGGCGACAGGGCGCAGCGTCTCGCCCATAGTGTATCCCATAGGCTGAAAGTGGACAAGTTGCGCGCCCAGCATTGGCACGGAGACTTTGCACCTGGGTCGATAACCTGGTACAATTGAGCCTTGAGCGCCGAGTATTCGGCGCTGTTTTTGTGCCCGCCAAAGCCGAGCCGTTCAACATGGGTTCGGCGGAGGCTTGAGTGTTCGTGCTTGGTGGACGGTGAGGCTAGCCTGGGCATTGATGATGGATCAGGGACATCCGCGGTTATTGCGAGAGAAGAAGACCATCAAAGCTATGGTGCGCATGGCTTGCAGGGGTCGGCACGGGACACGGGACAGGCTCTGTGAAGGATGTGAGGATCTCTTAGGGTATGCTCTAGAACGTCTGGATAGGTGTCCTTTCCAGGCGAGTAAGCCCACATGTGCCGACTGTCCTATTCATTGTTACCGGCCGGATAGGCGAGAGGAGATCCGGTCGGTGATGAGGTACGCAGGCCCGCAAATGTTGTTTCGGCACCCCTTGCTGGCGCTCGGTCATCTGGTCGACAAGTTGCGCAAGCCATCAGATCCAGTCGTGACCAGAGATAGGAAGCCGCAGGATGCTTGAGAACGGTCTTATCACAGGAAGGATCGGAAGATTTCATGACTTCGCTCGTTGAGAGCATTTCTCTAGACGTTTTTCCACTGGAGCAGCTCGTCGCGCTGCGGAACATTCTACGCACCCGTGCCTACCGACGGATGACCCAGGCCTTTCATGCCGCCAAGGACGTTCTGTTCGACAATGACGCACGGTTGGTCTTCTTCAGCGATCTGCACCGTGGCGACAACACGCGCGCCGATGCTTTTGCCCAGAACGAGGACCTCTTCGTCGAGGCGTTGCGTCACTATTACCATCGAGGTTTCACCTATGTGGAGGTTGGTGATGGCGACGAACTGTGGCAGAATCAGGGTCTCGATGTCATCAAGCACGCCCATCGACGCACATTCGACCTATTGCACGCTTTCGCCGCAGATCATCGTCTCCATCTTGTCTTTGGCAACCACGATATTCAGGGCTTTCAGCGCCGCAAGATGAAAAAGGATGGTCTGATCGCTCATGAGGGGCTGATCCTCCGACATGCCCGCACCGGGCAGGAAGTCTTCGTCGTCCACGGTCACCAAGTCGACTTCAAGAGTGATGGTCTCTACCGAGTGTCCCGGCTTATCATACGCCACGTCTGGCGCCATGTTCAAAACCTCGGCATCACGGATGTGTCGTCGGCCATAGAAGAATCGCGCAACCGTGGGACGCTGCGTCAGCGCGTGTCCGAGTGGATAGAGACACACAAGCAGATGGTGATCTGCGGCCATACCCATACGCCGAAATTTCCTGCCGTGAATGACGTACCGTACTTCAACGCTGGAAGTGGCGTCTTCGACGGGTACATCACCGGGCTGGAGATTCAGAACGGCGAGATTGCGCTAGTCAAGTGGCTACGTTCAGAATGGGGGAGGGCCGAGCGCTGGCTCTTAGCGCCACCGCGAAGGCTAAGCCTCGTTGGCTAACTTTCTTCTCCACTGTCCATCCGTTCAGGATGCAGCTGGCGCTGAGCAATCTTAAGGAGCTTCGATACCTCTACGTTCCCGCCACTGATCACCACGACCACGTTCTCCCCTACCTTCTCCACCTTCCCGTGCAGGAGCGCCGCTAGAGCCACAGCCCCTCCGCCTTCCACCACCAAGTAATGATGCTGCAACGCAAAGGCCACGGCCTGGGCAATCTCCCGCTCCGTAACCAGCAAGGTTTCGTCGACGTGCTGTTGGATCAGACGGAAGGTGTATCGGTTGTCCAGCCCGATGCCGCCGGCCAGAGCGTCGGCCAGGGTCGGTTCCTCTTCCATTTCAATGGGGTGCCCAGCTCTCAGGCTGTGGACCATCACCGGCGCCCGCTCCATGGAGACCCCGATGGTGCGGATTGAAGGATCGGCTGCTTTCAGCACCAGCGCAATGCCTGAGAGGAGGCCGCCGCCTGAGAGCGGCACGACCACCGTATCTATCTCGGGAAGGTCTTCCAGAAGCTCCAGGCCGATGGTGCCTTGACCGGCGATGATGTGTGGGTCGTCGAAGGGTGGGATCATAGTCAGCCCATGCTCTCGCTGCAGTCGAGAGGCGTGGCGTTCGGCCTCGTCGTAGCTTTGCCCGTGAAGCACAACCTCGGCGCCGAGCTGCCGGATGCTCTCCACCTTGTTAGAGGGGACGCGGGTTGACATACAGACGACTGCCCTGATACCTAGCTCTCGCGCCACATAGGCAACGGCGCGTCCATGGTTCCCGCTGGACACCGTGATCACGCCCCGCTCTCTTTCCTCCTGCGGCAGGCTCTGCAGTTTGTTGGCCGCTCCCCGGATCTTGAAGGCGCCAGTAAGCTGCAGGTTCTCCAGCTTCAAATAGATCGACGCGCCTAGCCGCTCTGTCAGGCCAGGAGAGTCGATCATGGGTGTCCTTAGGGCGACGTCTTCGATCCTCCGCCGCGCTGCGTAGACGTCTCGCATCGTAATGGGCCGATCACGCATCGAGCTCTCCCTTGTCGATCGATATCTCGCTGGCTATGCGTCGCGCAGCTCAACGATCAGCTCGTGGACGCGATCGAGCGCCGGGCGGAGATAGTCGGCGGGTAGACCGAAGCTAATCCGGAGGTGATGGTCGACGCCAAAATGGTCGCCCGCCCCGACGAGGACGCTTTTCTCCTGGATCAGCCGTTGCGCCAGCTGGCTGGAGCCGACGTCGAGGTGGTAGCGGGGGAAGGCGATGGCGGCCGCCTGCGGCGGCACGAGGGTGAAGGTCTCCTCGTGACGATCAAGCCATGTCTCGAAGATCGTGAAACCCCGGCGGATGTAGCTGCGAACGCGTTCAATGAGACGTGGTCGGACTGACGGCGAGAGCGCGACGGTTGCCAGTTTGTTGGACAACAAGGTGGTGCTTATGGTGGTGTACTCGTGACGCCTCCAGATGTCGTCGCGGATGTCCGCGGGCGCCACGACCCAGCCGACGCGCAGCCCTGGCAGGCCGTAGGCTTTGCTTAGGCTATTCATCGCCAGCACTTTATCATAGCGGCCCCAGAAGGATGGTGTCTGCTCATCCGACAGGCGCTCGGCCCCACCGTATACCTCATCGGCCAGGAGCCAGGCGCCGACCCGGTCGGCGGCGGCCACGACGCCATCCATCTCTTCTTCAGTCATGATGGCGCCCGTTGGGTTGTTAGGGTTGCAGACTGCGATAAGCTTCGTCTCGTCCGATACCTTATCGTTCAGTTCATCCAGGTCCGGTGCCCAGCCAAGTTCCTCACGCAGCTGGAAGGTCTTGACCCGGTAGCCGTAGTTGTGGCCGATGCCCCAGATCTGCAGGTAGTTGGGCATCATCACCACCATCTCATCGCCTCTCTGAAGAATCGTCTGGACCGTGATGAAATTCGCCTCGGCGCAGCCTACGGTGACCAGCACGTTGTCCGGTTCCGCATCAGGATAGAGGGCCGCAATACGCTCGCGCAGCTCGAGCGTGCCCTCGACCTGGGGGTAGTTCAAGGCGGTCGCCAGCAGATCGTCCATGGCTAAGCTCTCGCCCAGTAACTCCCCAAGCGTGGCCGGGTGCGCCCCGCTTTCGGAGAGATTGTAGTCGACCGTCTGCTCCCAGGTAGACATGATGCGCTCAAGCTCAAAGGGTTGGAAATGGGTCATGGGCACTCCTTGTGTAAGGGGAAGATCACCATCAGGTAAGGAAGATTACGGCGGCGCCGCCCAGGGCCACGACGGTACCCACGATCGATCGTGGGGTGATGGTCTCGTCGAAGAGCCAGTGGTCAAAAGGGATCAGCATGATGGGGCTCAGAGCCATCAGGGTAGAGGCGATGCCCACGGGGGCAGTGCGGACCGCGATCAGGGACAGCCAGACGCCCACAAACGGTCCGACGAAGGCGCCGCCAAGCAGCCACAGGCGAGCTCGCCTATCCCCTAGCGCTTGCCATGTTCGCCCGATCTGACCGCGAAGCAGAGTCGATAGCCAGATGATGGTGGCAGCGACGATCATGCGAATCACGGTGGCTGAGAGCGCTGGGAAATCGCCCACGAGCCCGCGCTTTGCTGCCACTAAGCCCAAGGCTTGCCCGGTGGCGCCAGCTATGCCGAGCAGCACGCCGAGGATGCGGTCCCTGCGCTCCTCCGCGCTTGTCTCGTCCAATGAAAGCTCTGGCTCTCTCTCCGAAACGACCCAGGCAATGCCTCCAACCGTGATCAAGATGGCCATGATCTCGATAGGCAACAGAGTCTCGCCCAGTAGCACCCAAGCTGCCGCGGTGCTGATGACCGGAACAAGGGTCATCAACACCATCGACTTTCTTGGTCCGATGAGCAGGAAGGCGTGAAAAAGGGATCCGTCTCCCAGAATGAGTCCCACGGCCCCGGAGAGCCCCAGCCATCCCCAGCGGTAGAGCTCGGCCTGAACCGGCCACAGCGTACCATGGAGCAGGAGGTGGGTCAGCGATAGGAAGACGACGGCGAATGCCAGACGAACCCTGTTGACGACGCGAGATCCGACGCGTCGCCCGGCAAGGGTGAACTGAATCGAATTGAGTGACCAACAGAGTGACGTCGTCAATGCAGCGATTTCTCCCATAGAGCCTTCCTCGTTCAGAACGTTGGCGCGCCAGGCGTCAGCGCTCGGCGTGCCTCATCTTGATGCTGTCTCCGTTGAGTGTTAGAATCCCCGCTGTTGCCCCTCCCACGGGGCCGCGGCGTCCTTCTTGAACTCCTCGACGCTCGGCCCGGCTAGGTTTTTCAGCCGCCAGGTGCCGTAGAGGTAGCTGAGCACCAGAAGCACGATCGTCGCTGGCCACCCCATCACCACGCTGAGTACACCGAGGACCGCTGCCTGCGCCTCTCGAAAGAGCAGCCATTGGAGCACCAGGCGAAGCGCAAAGAAGATCGCCCAGGCTAACGTGACCTCGCTGTAGGCCGGTCGCACCTGGGGGTGCCAGTACCACCCCAGCGGCCAGTCCCGCGCCAGGTGACTGGTCAACGCCACCAAGGGCCGGCCTACCATCACGCTAATCAAGCAGACCACGGTGGTGAGGCCCCCGGAGATGAGGTTGGGCAGGAAGTATCCCTCGGCCTGGTTGCTGAGCCGCGCGGCCAGGATAGCAAAGGCCGTGGTGGCAAGACCGCCCAGGGCATACCCTAGCGTTTGCCCGCGTATGAGGCGGAGTACGGCTAGGGCGGCGGCGATGGCCAGCGAGCCCCAGCTTGCGACCGTGAATCCCAGGAGGGCATTCAGAAGCAAGAACGCCAGCGGCGGCACGACGGCGTCGATGATGTTGCTGCGACCAGCGACGACGGTGCGGAACTCCTCTGTTACTTCCTGAAACTTGCCTCCCTGCGCCAAGGTTACCTCCTTTCTTCTCTGGTGTTGCCCAGCCGACTGGGGAGGAAGTATAGCACGCCCGCTGACACTGGCAACCGCCGGCCTAGACGTGAACAACGCAGCGTTGTCAGACCACCGGGGGTCGGCAACCGCATCTCGTATACGGTTCCTATCCTTGTGGGGCGAAGAAGCCTTGACAATTCTGTAGTGTCCATCTATACTTATATCCATGTCGGCATAGGTTCACAGAGAAGAGTACCGCCCAGTGCCTAGGTCTGGGCGTTTTTTGTGCTCCGGGTCCCTGTGTTGGAGGCCTTGAGCTGTTTTCGAAAGTTAGTCATAAGCAAATTAGTCATAAACAAAGGATACCAGTGACAGAAAAGACTCTAGAAGTTTCTGATGGAAGGATTGTCTGCCTCGACTATACACTCCGCCTGGAGAACGATGAGATCGTCGATAGCTCCGAGGATCGTGAGCCGATTGAGTTTGTGCAGGGGCAGCGACAGGTTGTCCCGGGCCTCGAGGATCAGCTTTACGGCATGGAGGCCGGTGAAAAGAAGAACGTTGTTGTGGAGCCCGCTCAGGGATACGGAGAGCGCAACCCGGACGCTAATCAGGTCGTGCCTCGCGATGCTTTCCAAGAGGACTTCGAGGTTGAGCGGGGGATGCCGATCCAAGTCTCGGACGGCTCCGGTCGAACCGCGACGGCCTTCGTTTCGGAAGTCAACGACGATGCGGTGAAGCTTGACTTCAACCACCCGCTGGCAGGGGAGACGCTTCGTTTTGACGTAGAGGTTGTGGACGTTCGTGAAGCGAGCGCAGCTGACATGATGGGAGGCTGTGGCACCTGCAGTGGCTGCTCGACCCCGTCGGGGTGTTGATATAGCCAGCTCAAGATGATGCGCAAAAGCCCGGACACGTGTCCGGGCTTTTGCTTTGTCGATCAGAGAGACCGCCCTCTCATCCGCGACGCTGAATAGAGCCCAAGATCCTCCTAGAACGCTTGGTGCTCCGTCCGGGCGATGATCTCCTCCTGCAGCGCCTGGCTGAGATCGCAGAAATAGTCGCTGTAGCCCGCCACCCGCACGATCAGATCGCGGTACTGCTCCGGATCCTCCTGAGCAGCGCGCAGCGTCGCTGCGTCCACCACGTTGAACTGGATGTGATGCCCGTCCATCTTGAAATAGGTGCGAATCAAATGCACAAACGTGTCCAGGCCTTCGTCGCTCTCCAGCAGGCGCGGCGTCAGCTTCTGGTTGAGCAGCGTGCCCCCAGTGCGCACGTGATCCATCTTAGTCACCGACTTCAGCACCGCCGTCGGCCCGCTGCGGTCCGCCCCCTGCACCGGCGAGATCCCCTCCGACAGCGGACGGCCAGCCCGGCGCCCATCAGGGGTGGCCCCGATCACCGAGCCGAAGTAGACGTGACAGGTGGTGGGCAGCATATTGACCCGGTAGGTGCCGCCCCGCGGCGTCGGACGCCCGTCGATGGCCTCGAAGTAGGCCTCGAACACCTCCACCATCACCTCGTCGGCGTAGTCATCGTCGTTGCCGTACCGCGGCGTGCGGTTCAGCAGCAGCTGTCGCAGCCGCTCCTGCCCCTCGAAGTCCCTCTCCAAGGCCGCCAAAAGCTCCCCCATCGACAGCGTGCCCTGGTCGAAGACGTGATACTTGAGGGCGCTCAAGGCGTCGGCCATGGTGCCCAGCCCCACCCCTTGGATGTAGTTGGAGTTGTAGCGGGCGCCCCCCTCGTGGTAGTCCTTGCCGGTGGCGATGCAGTCGTCGGTGAGCAGCGAGAGGAAGGGCGCCGGCAGGTAGCGCGCGTAGAGCCGCTCGATGACGTTGTTGCCCCGTATCTTGACCTCGATGAAGTGCTGAAGCTGCCTCCGGTAGGCCTCGAACAGCTCCTCGAACGTCCTAAACGTGGCCGGGTCGCCCGTCGCTAGCCCGATCCTCTTGCGTGTGCGCGGGTCGACGCCGTCGTTGAGCGTGATCTCCAGCACCTTGGGCATGTTGAAGTAGCCGGTCAGGATGTAGCTCTCCTTGCCGAAGGCCCCCGTCTCCACGCAGCCGCTGGTGCCCCCCGCCCGGGCGTCCTCCACCGACTTCCCCTGCCGCACCAGCTCCTGCACCACCAGATCGCAGTTGAACAAGTCCGGCTTCCCCATCCCCTGGCGGATCACCTCCGCCGCGTGGCGCACGAAGCGCTCCGGGTTCTTCTTGCTCACCTGCACCGACGGGTTGGGCTGCACCTGCCGCATCGCCGCGATCACGTCCAGCATCACGTGGGACAGCTTGTTCGATCCGTCGCTCCCATCCGGCCTCACGCCGCCTAGGTTGATCTGCACGAAGTCGGTGTAGGTGCTGCTCTCCTGCGCCGTCACCCCCACCTTGGGCGGCGCTGGCTGGTTGTCGAACTTGATCCACAGACACTGGAGCAGCTCCTCCGCCTCCTCCCGCGTCAGCGTGCCCTCCTCTAGCCCCTGCTGGTAGAAGGGATGGAGGTGCTGGTCCAGGTGGCCGGGGCAGAAGGCGTCCCAGGGGTTGAGCTCGCTGGTCACCCCCAGGTGCACGAACCAGTAGGCCTGGAGCGCCTCCCAGAAGTCCCGCGGCGCCCGGGCCGGCACGTGGCTGCAGATCTCGGCGATGCGCTCCAGCTCCCGCCGGCGCCGCGGGTCGGACGTCTCCGCCGCCCGCTCCCACGCCTTCTCCGCATAGCGCTCGGCCAGGCGGATCAGCGCATCCACGCAGATGCCCATGGCCTTCAGCTCCTCCTGCTTGTCGTAGGCCTGGGGGTCGTTGAGGTAGTCCAGGCGCTCCAGGTGCCCCTCGATGTCGCCCTTGAGGTCGAGCAACCCGCGATGGTAGATCTTGTCATCGAGCACGGTGTGCCCCGGCGAGCGCTGCTCCATGAACTCGGTGTAGACCCCGGCCTCGTAGGCGGCCTTCCATTCGTCCGTCATCTCCGCGAAAATGCGGTCGCGCATTGACCGCCCCTGCCAGAAGGGGATGATGGTCTCCTGGTACACCCGCCGCACCTCGTCGCTGACGGCGAAGGCCACCTTCTCCCGGGAATCCAGGACCTCCAGGTCCTCCAGGGTGTGGCAGCAGAGCTCCGGGTAGGTGGGCGCCGCCTTGGGCGCCGGGCCCTTCTCGCCCACGATCAGCTCGCCCCGGCCCAGGTAGAGGGCTTTGTGCTCCATCAGGTGCTGGAAGGCCAGCGCTCGTTCCATCGGCGCCGACGCCGGATCTCGGTTCTGCTGATAGAACGCCGTCAGCAGCTCGGCCCGCTCGCACGAAATCGAGGGCACCGCCTCGCGGCTCCGCTTGCGTAAACTGGCTACCCGTTCGTTCATCTCCATCGTTCAGCCTCCAGCTGCTCACGTCGCTCTCGGTGCCTATCTGCCGACCAGGTCGTTCTCGATCCTCATAGTATCTCAAATCCGCGCTCAGGCCAACTTCGTGCGGCTGTTACGCGGTCCCGTTGGCGCGTGACCTGCAGGCCAGATCGGTCGGTGGCTGAACCTGCCTCTCCACGGTAGGTTCTCCGCTTGGCTGCAAGGAATAGCGAAACCGCCAGACTAGCAGATCTGGCGGTGGCGTCTGGTGCAGCGAATGGCCGATATCGACCCCGCAGGTCTCTTGCCTGTTACTGCTCGCCCAGGTAAGCTTTGCGCACGCGTTCGTCTCGCAGCAACTTGCTGGCAGAATCAGATAGAACGATGCGACCTGTCTCCAGCACGTACGCGCGGTCTGCGATCTTGAGGGCCGCCCGGGCGTTCTGCTCAACCAGCAGAACGGTGACGCCCCGTCCGTTGATCTCGCGGATGGTGTTGAAGATCGCTTTCACCAGCATGGGGGCTAGTCCCAGTGAGGGCTCGTCAAGCATAAGGATCGTCGGCCGCGCCATCAGGGCCCGTCCGATGGTCAGCATCTGCTGTTCGCCCCCAGAGAGTGTTCCTCCCAACTGGTTCTTCCGTTCCTCCAGCCGCGGGAACAGCTCGAAGACGCGCTGGCGGTTCTTCTCCATGGTGTCGGTATCCCCGCCTAAGACGTACGCGCCCATATTCAAGTTCTCGTTTACCGTCAGTGTGCTGAAGATCTCGCGCCCCTCAGGGGCGTGAGAGATGCCTGCTTCTACGATGCGATGTGCTGGTGTCTCTGTGATGTCCTCACCGCTGAGACTGATGCGACCTTCGCGGGGACTGATGAGGCCAGATATGGTGCGCAACGTCGTCGTCTTCCCGGCGCCGTTGGCCCCAATAAGCGAGACGATCTCTCCTTCCTCTACTTCTATGTCAAGCCCCTTCAGCGCGTGCACGTGGCCGTAGTAGGTATGGAGATTCTGGATCTGTAGCAAGGCCACGGCTATACCTCCTCTCCCTCTTCCTCACCCAGGTAGGCTTCGATGACGCGAGGATTGCTCTGTATCTCGGCTGGTGTCCCTTCGGCGATCTTCTTCCCATAATCCAGGACGATGATCCGCTCGCAGATACCCATCACGACCTTCATATCGTGCTCGATCAGCAGGACTGTGATCCCGGAGTCGCGGATGTCCTCGATCAAAGCCATTAACTCGATTGACTCCTGTTCGTTGAGGCCGGCAGCGGGCTCGTCTAGGATAGTGAGCGTCGGATCCGTGGCCAGCGCGCGGGCGATCTCCAAGCGTCTCTGGTGACCATAGGGGAGGTTCTTGGCTAGCTCATCCTTGTACTCCTCCAACCCCATGAACGCTAGATTCTCCCTTGCTTCTTCGACGATGTAGTGCTCCTCTTGTTGCTGAGAGGGAGGACGGAAGACCGCCCCGGCCACGCCCGCTGTGGTGCGGTGGTGAGGACCCGACATCGCGTTCTCCAGCACCGTCAGATTGTCGAAAAGCCGGATTGTCTGGAACGTGCGGGCGATACCGCGTTCTGTGATCTCGTGGGGCCGCAGCTTACGGAATTCATTCCAGCGCTTCTGAACCGCGGGGGCTGGTATCCAGCTCATCCACCAGGTCGGGCTGGTAAGTCGCTGTCCCCAGGTTAGCTCCGGGTGGGCAATGCGCTGCTCCCGAAAAAAGACCTCGCCATCGGTCGGTGCATAGATTCCCGTGATCATGTTGAAGATCGTGGTCTTGCCGGCCCCGTTGGGACCAATCAACCCTAGGATCTCCCCTTGTCTCAAATCGAACGTGACGCGGTCAACCGCCGTCAGACCACCAAATTCCTTCGTCAGGTTTCGGCTCTCCAAAAGGCCCATATCTCCTCCTAGCCAGACCTGCCGGTTACCGCCAGAGACGGATCGGGAGCCTCTTGCTCGCTTCTGATCTCCCTCCGGAAGTGCCGGCTGGGCCACAGCCCCTCAGGTCGTGCGATCATCATCGTCACCATAGCCAGGCCCAGCCACCCATCACGCCAGGCCTTCAGGGGCCGCGAAAGCTCCGGCAACGTCACCATGCCCAATGTCCCGACGAAAGCCCCGGGTATGGACCCTGTGCCGCCCAGCACGACGATACAGAACAGGATTACTGATTCCATGAACTTCGCCTGGTCGGGAGAGATAACCGTGATCTTGCCGGCGTATAGTGCCCCGGCCAACCCAGCCCATCCCGAGCCTAGGACAAAGGCTAGCAATTTGACGCGTGTGGTGTCGATCCCCATGGCCTCAGCCGCCACCTCGTCCTCGCGCACGTACTTCCACGCCCGTCCCAGACGAGACTCCTGTAGTCGCTGCGTGGCGAAGATGGTGACGATCAGGAAGATCACGACGATGTAATAGTGGTAGATAGGCTCCCGCAGGGTCAAGCCGAACAACACAGGACGATCGATGCCGCTAAGACCATTGGCGCCACCAGTGATCCCAAATATGTTGTTCACCAACACAAGACGCACCACCTCCCCAAAGGCGATAGTGACGATGCACAGGTAGTCGCCCCGCAGATGCAGAATCGGCCGTGTGAGAAGATAGCCAAGCAGAGCTGCCACGACCACGCTAAGAGGGAGCGTGAGAAGAAGCGGGATGTTGAAATAGATGTTGAGCATACCAGCCGTGTAGGCGCCTACCCCGTAGAAAGCAGCGTGTCCCAACTGGAAGAGGCCTGCATAACCAACGATGATGTTGAGACTTAGCCCCAACATCGCGTAGAGCCCAGTTCGCCACAGGACAGATCGGTAGTAGTCACCGAGCGGCAGCGGCGCCAGAATGGCAAGGACCAGAAGCGCCCCTTGCCAGTAGAGTGGATTCGTGCTTCGAAAGCGGCTTAGCAAGTTTCTCATACTGCCCCCTCTACACCTTCTCCGCTACTCGCTCGCCAAGCAGACCCGTCGGGCGAAAGATCAGGATTAGGATCAAGATAAGGTAGGCGATAACATCCTTCCACTGAGGAGAGAGGTACCCTGCGCCCAGCGTCTCGACGATTCCCAGCAGCATTCCTCCCAACATGGCTCCAGGAATGTTGCCGATGCCTCCTAGAATAGCAGCAATGAACGCCTTCAGTCCAAAGACCCATCCGACCGTGAAGTCAAACGATCCGTAGTAGAGAGCGACGATCATGCCGGCGACGCCTCCCAACCCCGGACCGATGAGGAAGACGATGGCTATAATGCGGTCGACGTCGATGCCCATGAGCCGCGACACGTCGTGGTTCAACGACACAGCGCGCATCGCTGTCCCGATGCGGGTGCGCTGCACAAACAGGTACAGGACGGCCATAAGGAGAAATGAGACCAGCAAGACGATGACCTGCATCAGACTGACCCGTGCCCCCCCGAACGTAAATCCTCCGCCAAGCGCAACCTCTTTCGGGTAGGTCTTGTAGCTGGCCCCGTAGATGTTGCGCGCCAGGCTCTGCAGAATGAAGGCCACTCCCAGAGCCGAGATAACGGGGGCCAATCGACCAGCCTCGCGCAGTGGGCGATAGGCGATGCGCTCCACTAGAACTCCGACGAGGGCCACGACCAGCATAACCACGATGATAGCTGGAATGGCGAACCATGCGCTGCCTTGAGCGACAAGGCCTAGGAGCCCGGTCAGCGTCGTTAGTCCGATATAGGCGCCCCACATGAAGAGATCGCCGTGCGCAAAATTGATTAGTTTTAGCACACCATAGACCATCGTGTAACCCAGGGCTACCAGTACATAGAATGCGCCGATCGTAACACCGTTGATCATCTGCTGTAGAAACTGCATGCTTTCAGTCTCCTGTGCTGTCCTTGACAGCGCGCCACTGGGGTTGAAGCACAAGTGACATGCGCGCGGTCAATCTCTTGGCGTCTTTTCACCGGGGATAAGCATACGGGGGCTCGACATCCATCGAGCCCCCGTATGCATCCTCAGCCTACTCCGGCTGCTGGTCGTGAAGGACGAATTCGCCGTTCTCGTCGATGACGTAGGCAACGTGAATGGTGCCGAGACGGTCACCCTTCTCGTCCCAACCCTCGATCGGTCCGGTAAGCCCGTCGATGTCTTTTGCCTCGTTGTGCAAGAACTCGGCCAAGACTTCCGAGTCGGTGGACTCGGTCTCCCGAATGGCGTATCGGATGACGTTGAAGGCCTCGGCCGACATCTGCCACCAAACACTGGCAGGCGGCTCGCCGTATGCCTCTTCAAAGTCGGAGACGAACTCCTGAGCTTCGGGATACTCCAGATCCTTGGGTAGCGGCTCCGTGGTGATATAGGTGCCGACCGCCTTCTCCAGGCCGGCGATCTGGATCAACTCGGGGTTGTTGGATGCGTTGCCCATCATCCAGGTGATATCCAACCCCAGCTCTCCCGTCTGCTTGAGCAGCAGGCCGCCCTGAGCGTGGTAGCCGGTGAAGTAGACGGCATCTAGGTCAGCGTTGCCGATGTTAGTGAGGATGGGGGTGAAGTCCTGATCCTCGGGGTTGATGGCATCGTAGAAGGCGACGTTCATACCCATCTCCTCGGCGTAGCGCCGGGTGTGCTCGGCTAGACCCTGGGCATAGGTGGAGTTGTCGTGCAGGATACCGAAATTCTCTAAGCCCAAGACCTGATCCGCGAACTTGGCCGCGAACAGGCCCTGACGGTCATCCAAGAAACAGACACGGAAGAAGCGCTCGAACCCCTTCTGACTAAGCCGCGTGGCTGTGGAGGACGGCGTGATGTGGAGCAGGCCAGCCTCGTTGTAGATCTCTGAAGCAGGCTCAGTGGCGGTGGAGTTGTAGGCCCCGATGACAGCCACGACATCCGCGTCCACCAGGCGCTGCGCGACAAGCGCAGCCTGGGTCGGGTCACCCGCGTCATCCTCGACCACCAGTTCCACCTCGCGGCCTAGAAGCCCGCCGGACTCATTCGTCTGCTCGACGAGCAGGCTAACAGCTTTCTCGAAGCCCTGACCTTCGTAGGCGTAGTCACCCGTCATGGGAGCTTCAAGACCAATCTTGATCGCCCCCTGCTGCCCGCCACAGCCTGCGAGCGTGGGTGCGATGAGGACGACTAAGAGAAGCGAGAGAGCAACTTTCTTTAGCATTTTCTCCTCCGATTTGGATATGTGATCACGTTCTGGGTCATCCGTCTGCGACCAATACTACGTCATAGCTTGTTGTCTATCGATTCCCTGCCATCACCTCCCTGCTTGAAGAGCTAGACGCTGGAGGGTCTATGGGCGAAGATGAGCGACATACCACCCAGCGTGCGTTGCATCCGACACTTTATCCCTACCGCTTGTGCACCGACTTCAGAGATTCCCTGGCGCGTGCAAGGATAGAGGTGCTTCTGAAGAGTAACAATAGTATGGCAGAACGGGGGAGTTGTCAAGTGAAGGTTGTCCTTCCATGAACCTCCTACTTCAGTTTCTCCTCTCCGCCGAACTCACGGCAAGGACTTAGCTCCTCCAAGGTTTCCTCATCTTGTGCCATCAGTTCATCCTGTACCATCCGAGAGAGCAGAGATCCCACCCCCGGTCCCAACATGAAACCCTGGCCACACATACCGACGGCAAAGATATAGCCCTCCAGCTCTTTTGAGCGTCCCACGACGGGGAAGCCGTCGGGCGTCATCGGGTAGAGGCCGCGCCACGTGCGACGGACGCGAATGTTCGATAGTTTGGGCATCAGGCCGACCATGCGCGGTGCGATCATGGGCAGGAACTCCGACGTCTCACGACGATCGGTTCCCACGATGGGCGGCTCTGGCGTGATGCAGAAGACCAAGGCGCCGGTCCCGTGCTGATAGAAGTAGTAGTTCTTCGATCCGTCAGCTGGGCGGAGGTCCACCACCATCGGCTCCAGGAAACGCTTGACCGGCTCGGTGATGCCCGCTTCGTGGCTGTCCGGCGTCACAGGGACATCCAGTCCCGCCATCTGGGCTGCGTTTCGCCCCCAAGGGCCTGCCGCGTTGATCACGGTTTCCGTGGCATAACCGCCCTGGTCCGTGCGGACGCCGACTACCTTACCGCGACGGGAGATGATCCCGGTCACCCGCTCGCCGAAGTGGAAGCTCGCTCCACGCTCCTCGGCTCGGGTGTAGAAAGCGTGAGCGCTCAGGAGGGGTGACGCCGATCCGTCATTGGGTGAGTAGGTGCCGCCGATCAGATTCTTGGGGTTCAGATCGGGGATCACCTCTAGTAGTTCGTCCCGTTCCATCCAGTAAATGTCAAGGCCGAAGTCCTGCTGGATATCCAGCAGATCTTTGAGGGCCTGCTCTTCACGTTCACGGTAGGCTACGAAGGAGTAACCGCCCCGGTACCACTCGATGTCGTCTCCGTACCGCTCCTCCCACGTCGAGAAGACCTCCAAGGACTTGAGGCACAGCCGAATCTTCGAGGGGGCTGAGTGAGTGGCTCGAATGCCGCCTATAGCGGCTTTGTTTGAGCCCTGACCAGGACTGGCGAACTGGTCGATCACCAAGGGTTGAAGCCCTGCCTCCGCCAGGAAGAAGGCTGTGGGCAGGCCCACACTCCCCGCGCCAATGACAACGGCGTCATATACTTTGGTGGTCATGGCTACATGCCTCCCTCGTGCGCGTCTGTGGCATGCGTGGCAGGGATCTCCTCCAAAGGCCTTTCGCCGGCAGCGACGCCAGCGAATAGTCCCAGAGGTACCTCCATAAAGATCGGACGCTGCGTATTCTCCTTCACCTCGCTGGGAGGGATGCCTTCCTCACGGAAGAGGCGTTTGATCAGCGTCGTGCACGTCTTGCCCCCGCAGGCGCCCATGCCAGCCCGTGTGACGGCCTTGATGTGGTTCATATCGCGGGCGCCCGAGCGAATCAGCTCCCGAATCTCTCCCGCCGTCACACGTTCACAGCGGCAGATGATCTCGTCATCCTGTAGCCGTTCGACGGTCACGTCCGAGGACTCCGTCATCCAGGGGTCTTGAACGCGGATTCCCGCGATGCGTTTGGCGATCTCCCATGGTGCCTTCACCCGCACCAGGAGCGCTCGGTCGGCGAATCTGGGTTCGCGTACCCTCATCACCTCTACGTTCCCCAACACTTTTCCTTCTGTATCTAGCACCGTCACAATGTCTCCGGCGTCGATGGTCTCCGGCGGGAACTCGTATGGGATGGTCACTGTGGGGTACTCCTCATCGTCACGGTAGTCCACCAGTGTGATGGCCAGTCCGGGACAGATGGCGACGCACTGTTCGCAGCCGATGCAGTCCTCGCCAACGTATTGCGGCAGGCCACGGATGTCGTTTTCCTCGATGATGATACAACCTTGCGGGCAGATGGATGTGCAAGGGTTGCAGGGGATCTCCTGGGCGCAGTGGAGAATGGGGAACACACCCTTGTTTTCATCTGGGATGTCCTCGGTGACTACCGCGCCAGGTCTCGACTTCAGGATATCGGCGGTGCGATACCACTCCGGGGGTATCTCTCCCACGTCCCGGCCCAAGGCCCTGGCAATCTCGAGGCCCCGAATGCGTCCGGTGAACATCGCTGCCGACGCCTCGGCGATCTCCTCAGCGTCCCCAGCTGCGTAGACGGGCAGTCCGAAGGTTTTCGCCTTGTCGACGAACTCGTTGACTGGCTCTAGCCCCACCGCCACCAGCACCGTGTCACAATCGAAGGTCCTCTCCGTATCGGGCACGGGTTGCCAGTTGTTGTCGATCTCGGCGACGGTGACCGACTCCACCTGGTACTCGCCATTAGCGCTGACGATGGTATGCGAGGTGTAAATGGGGACACCGAGACGGGCCAGCTTATCCTTATGGACCTTGTAGCCACCGCATTCCGGCAGAGCCTCGCACAGCCCGACCACTTGAATGCTGGCCTGCAACGCGTGGTAGCCCGCGATCAACCCTACGTTACCTCCACCGACGATGAACAGACG
>Ga0207796_1000401_pt1 | contig 17812 bp, 10 predicted proteins | sample Pon1CUnioCityCA_6_FD_187274 | JGI IMG/M metagenome (GOLD analysis project Ga0207796, IMG submission 187274) | Marine sediment microbial community from Union City, CA, USA - Pond 1C Sediment 1 (SPAdes) | ecosystem: Environmental > Aquatic > Marine > Intertidal zone > Salt pond sediment ...
GGTCAGCAACCCCACCGTCTTGAGGCTGACGGTCTTGCCGCCTGTATTGGGGCCTGTGATGACCAGCACGTGGGTGTCGTCGTCGAGATCGACGTCGATGGGAACCACGCCCTCCGGATCGAGTAGGGGATGGCGCGCGCCCAACAGACGCACCGTCGAGCCTGGATGGCCGTCCGTGCGATCCATGAAGCTCTTGATCTTCGGTCTCGTCCCATCGATAGTCTCGGCGTATTTCGCCTTGGCGAATGCCAGATCCAGTTCCGCCAGCACCTCTACGGTCGCCGCGATCTCCTCCTCGTGCTCGCTGACCAAGTGCGCAAGCGCCGCCAGAATGCGGCGTATCTCCTCTTGCTCCTCCAGCTGGAGCTCACGCCACCTGTTGTTCAGGTCGACGACCGATAGCGGCTCGATGAAGAGCGTGACACCCGAGGCGGAGCGATCGTGGACGACGCCGGGGATCTTGTCCTTGTATTGGGCCTTCAGAGGAATGACGTAACGGCCCTCCCTCCGCGTGATGATGGCCTCTTGTAGGTAGGAGGCGTTTCGGGATGCGCTGATGATGTTGCTCAGCTTGTCTTGGATCCGCGCGTGGGCAATCTCTACCTCCCGGCGAATGCGAGCAAGCTCTGGGGATGCCTCATCCCGTATCTCTCCCCGCTCGTCAATGCAGCGGCTGATCTCATCGATGACCGTCTTGCAGGGCCGAATGCGTCTGGCTATACGCGCCAGGTTGGGAACCATGGCCTGCAGCCGGCTCAACGCCTTCTCTAGCCTCCTTCCCGCGACCAGCGTGTCGCGCACGTCGAGCAGGTCAGCAGGCGGCAGGACTTGACCTCGCTTGGCGTCGGCGATCAGCGGCCGAACGTCGTGTGCGCCCCCGACAGAGATGGATGGCTCTTCCTCAAGAAGAGCACGGGCCTCCCCCGTCGTCTCTAGCCGCTGCTTGATCTCGTTCAGGTTCGTGGTCGGCGCAAGCGCGAGAGCCTGCTCTTCACCCGCCGAGAAGCTGGTATGAGTTGCCAGGGTATGCAGGATCTTCGGGTACTCTAGTGTCGATAAATGTTTCTTGTTCACAGAAATCTCGGTCGTATACGTCAATCGCAGGAGTTGGCTGGCACACCAGGACAACAAAGCCTGGCACATGATGAGGTCGTTCACCTGAGTGAGCTTACAGCTCGCTACAACTATAACACAGGGTGGCCGGGTAGCAAGTAAATGGCAGATCGCGGTGATGTGGACGGACGGTCGAGCGGAGAGGGCGTTAGCGCATGCGTTACGTCCCTTGTCTACCCGGTTCAGCAGAGAGGCGAGAGGACTCCCGGACGAGCTCGATGTCGCCTACGCCATTGAGACCAGCAGCAGAAGGGCGGCCTGTCTTGTGATCTTGACAGGCCGCCCCTCCTCAGACAATCGCTTACAACAGGCCGTTTTGCCGATTGCTTATCGTGTTATGTTACGAGGTCGTTCTCTCGCTGCTGGGCTGGCTTGCTTCCTCGCCCAGAGGCGTGGGGCTGACGGCGACCGCGGAGACGCGGCTTGCCGACCTGACGCCCAAGCGTGCCTGGCGCTGCGCAGCCGTGAGGGTATTGCGCATCAGCATTGCGTTCGTCATCGGGCCAGTGCCGCCCGGTACCGGGCTGATAGCGTCAGCGATCTCCTTGACGTTTTCGTAGTCTACGTCGCCGACCCACTCACCGTCCATCTTCGCAAAGCCAAAGTCGAGCACAGTTGCGCCTTCCTTGACCATGTCGGCCGTGATCAGGTGCGCCACGCCCGTGACGCTGGCCAGAATGTCCGCTTCCTTGGTCATCTGCGACAAGGGCTTGGTGTGCAGGTCGCAGATTGTCACGGTGGCCCAATGCCGCGTGAGCAGGAGCGACAGCGGCTTGCCGATCAAGTTGCTGGCTCCCACGATCACGGCCCGCTCGCCATCGATGGTGACGTTGTAGCGCTTCAGCAACTCCAGGCCGCCGAGGGGCGTGGCTGGTACGAAGTAGGGACCCACGTTCTGGGGGCTGTCGACGAAGGCCGCGCGAGCCAGTCGCCCGGCGTTGAGCGGATGGGCGCCGTCGATATCCTTGCCGGGATCGAGGGCCTCGATGACGACCTGCGCTCGGATGCCCTCGGGCAGCGGCTGCTGGATGATCACGCCGTTGACCGTCTCGTCGTCGTTCAGCTTGCGGATGACTCGAACCATCTCATCCTCGGTCGTGTCCGAGGGGCGGGTGTGTTCCACGTAGTTGATGCCAACCTTGTTGCACGTGCGCTCAATCATGCCTGCGTAGCTGACCGATGCGGGGTCGCTCCCGGCGCGGACCAACGCCAGCGTCGGCTTGACATCGTACTCAGCTGCGTATGACTTGACTGCCTGCTTGACCTCGTTCAGAATTTCCTTCGATACTTTCCGACCGTCTAACACTGTGGCGCTCATTTTTCCTCCCTGCTGTCTATAAATCTCGCTGGTTGCTTTCAGTTCTCTTTCTCAGTTCGATCATATCCTACCATGCGAGCTAAGCTTTGTCATCGGCCAAAGCATCCATCTCTTTCCTGTGACTTACTCCTGCGAGAAACACGAACGTCACGCGGGAGACGCTTGGCGATTCTGCCTATCCGTCCTACATCATGGCGCCTATGCCACAATAGGCCATCTTGCGTACGTGGCTGGTACGAGTTTCTTCCCATGGAGCGGGGCTCAAAATAGGCCAGGTTGTTTGCGTAGAGAAACGTAGGATGATATAATCCGTTAACTGAAGGAGGCCATAACGTCATGAGTTCCGAGAGCATAAGGGTCCTGCTGGCTGATGATCACGCTGTCGTACGCCAAGGTACCCGCGAGCTGTTGGAGCGCGAGGAGGGCATTAACGTCGTCGCCGAGGCCAGCGATGGGAAGAAGGCCGTTCAGAAGGCGATCAAAGACCGTCCTGACGTCGTTGTGATGGACTTTGCAATGCCCGAGTTGAACGGCATCGAGGCAACCCGCCAGATCAAGGCTGTGGCCCCCGGTATCGCCATCCTGGTGTTGACCGCCTACGATAGCGATCAGTACATCTTCGCTTTCCTGGAGGCTGGCGCTGCAGGCTATCTGCTCAAAGACGTCCAAGTCGACGAACTAGTCGACGCCATAAGGGCCGTCCATGCCGGAGAATCTATCCTACATCCGGCCATCGCCCGCAAGGTGATCAACCGCTTCGCTCAGCCTGAGCAGCAGCCCCACATCGCCCGTGCTCCCTTGGATCAGCTCACCGAGCGCGAGCTACAGGTCCTCAAGATGGCTGCCAAAGGGATGTCAAACCGCGAGATCTCACAGGAGCTGACCATAAGCGTCCGCACGGTTCAGACCCACCTTACGAATATCTTTAACAAGATGGGCGTTGGCTCGCGCACCGAAGCGGTGGTGCACGCGCTGCGCAAGAACTGGATCACGCTGGAGGACACGTTGTAAGGAAGGGCTAATGGTAGCATGGAGGAGTGCATCAAGCCATGACGAATAGAGTGGTTCAACGGGAGAAGCCAAGCGGGGCTCGCGATGCTGTGGCTCGTCTGAAAACGCTTAACGAAGTCACTACCGCCTTGACTCAGTCGTTCAACTTGGAACAGACGTTGGACGACATCCTGGATAGAGTACTGGATGTGGTGGGCGTGCGAGCTGGTGCCATCTATCTGCTTGAGAAGGAGAGACAAGGGCTTGCCCTGGTCGCTCACCGAAATCTGCCGCCTGACGTAGTTGACGAAACGGATGGCCTGAAGTCCTCGAGGATGCTTGCTCGCCACGACGATCTGCAGTGCAAGCTGGCGGGCCCGCTGCGTTCGAAGGGTGAGATCAACGGCCTGCTGTTCGTGGGCGACCGCCGCTCTTGTCCCATTCTCCGCCAGGACGAAGAATTGCTGAACACTATCTGCAACACCATGGGCGTTTTTGTCGAGAACGTCCGGCTCTACCAGGAAAGAACGCATCAACTGCAGATCGAACGGTCGGTCATCGAGGTGACCAAGGAGGTCACGTCGGAGCTAGAGCTGGATCGGGTGCTCCCAAAGGTGATGGAGATCGCCGTCGATCTGGCGAATGCCCACGGTGGCGTCATCGCCCTCCTCGACGAGGAGCGAAACGTGATCCGCTATCCCTATGTCCATCACTTGGCCCCCGAACTGGCCGACGTGACCGTCTCGAAGGGTGAGGGCCTCTCCGGCGAGGTGATGGTGACCGGTGAGACCACCGTGATCGATAACTACCAGACCTACGCAAACGCCATTCCGGCCTTCGTCGATGCTGGCGTGAAGAGCGTCGTCACGGTGCCCGTCGTGAGCGGCGATCGAACCTTCGGAGCCCTCAGTGTCCTCAGCATTGACGAGGCGGAGGCCTTCGCGGACCGGGAGATAGCGCTCCTTGCCGCCATCGGGCGCCAAGCTGGTATTGCCATTGAGAATGCCTACCTCTATGAGAACATGAGATTCTATGCGCGGCAGATCACCCAAGCGCAGGAGAGTGAGCGAAGGCGTATTGCCCGGGAGCTTCATGATGACACCATTCAGTCATTGGTGGCGCTTTCGCGTCGGCTAGAGGCGTTGGGGACAGCCGAGGATCTATCACCTGAGCAGGTCGCTGATAGTATTGCCGAGTTACGGGAGGCCACTGGCGAGATCATTAAACGCGTGCGCCGATTCAGCCAAGACCTACGCCCGTCGATCCTGGACGACCTTGGCCTGCTCCCCACGTTGGAGGAGCTAACGTCTAACATGGACCGTCAAGATGGGCTGCGAGCGGACTTCGAAGTGAAGGGGGAGGAAAGAAGACTATCATCAGAGATGGAGTTGACCTTGTTCCGCATTGCACAGGAGGCATTGAACAACGTCAGAAGACACGCCGATGCGACTCACGTTGTCACCAGGGTGGAACTCACCGACAGTGCGGTGAAGATGACGGTGGAGGATAATGGCAAAGGGTTCAATCCCCCCACGTTGACGGACCATCCGACGGTTGCGGGCAAGCTGGGGCTCATAGGCATGCACGAGCGGGCCCGTCTCCTGGGCGGCTCGTTGGCCGTGACATCGGAACCAGGCGAGGGAACCAAGGTCCTCGTCACCGTGCCGGCCTAACGGCCCGGGCGGTCCAGAACAGGAGGCAATAGATGGATATCGAGGAAACCATCGAGTCTAAGATCAGGCCGTGGCTCATACAGTCTCTCGGCCGGCAGATGGCCAATGCGGTGGTCACGAAAGCGACGCTGGCTTACGTTAGCACCGACGGGGGCGAAGCTGAGCGGGTTGACGCTTTTGTCGACGCGATTCGCTCCGATGAGCGCGTGGTGAGCGCCTGGAGTGAGGAGATGATCGCCGCCCACGCGCAGGAGTGGATCGATCTTCTGAAACCTGGATTGCCTTCGGAGGAGGAGGTCTCGGCGAGGATCCTTGATGGCCGAGCGATGGCCGAGGAAGTTAGGCAGGAGATCATTGCTGACGTGGCTGCGTTTGAGGAGAAGTACGGTACTGTGCCGACCATCGCCGTCGTCCGCGCGGGCCAGGATCCGGCCTCGGTAAGCTATGGCAAGATGATCAAGCGGTCGTTTGAGGACGCTGGGATGCACTTCACACTGCGTACGCTGCCTGAGACGGCTACCCAACAGGAGATCATTGACATCATACACGCGCTCAATGCGGACAGCAGCATCAGCGGCATCATGGTGCAGGAGCCCTTGCCGAGAGGCATTGACGACATCGCGATCAAGTCGGCCATCGCGCCCGACAAGGACGCCGACGGCGTCAATCCCATCAACGCTGGGCGACTGGCGCAAGCGGCCCCTGTAGGGCGGGCGGCTGGCGAAGAGGACTATCTGGTGCCGGCTACCCCGCTGGGCGGACTGGAGATCCTGAAGCGCGCGGATATTGAGATCGATGGCGCGCGCGCCGTCGTCGTCGGTCGCTCCAACATTGTCGGTCGTCCTATGACGTTTCTGCTTATGCAGCATCACGCGACGGTCAGCATGTGTCACTCTCACACGGACCCCCTGGGCGAGGTGACTCGGCAGGCTGACATCCTATGCGTCGCTGTCGGCGTCGCTGAACTGATCAAGGCTGACATGGTCAAACCGGGCGCCGTCGTCATCGACTTCGGTTTCAACAAGAAGAACGGGAAGTGGGTAGGGGATGTTGACTTCGATGCGGTCAAGAAAGTGGCTGGGGCGATCACGCCCGTGCCAGGAGGGACCGGATCGATGACCAACGTCATGCTCATGCGCAACGTGCTGCAGGCAGCGAGGCGCCGGATGGAGAAGCGGGGTATGTGAGCGGAGACGTCGGGTTGACCACACCGCGCCCTGTGGTATCATATGGTCGGGGTTTGTTTCGTGCCATGCAAGCTGAGGCGAGGGTGTCTGAGTGTCAGCTCCAGACCCTCGCCTCAATTGTTGCGAGTGTGTGGCGGAACGCGGATCCGGCGCCGGATCTGTCAGGGGCAAAGAGATGGAACCGCTACGTATTCTGTTGGTCGACGATCATCTTCTTTTCCGCAAGGGCTTGATTCGCCTCCTTGACGTGCAACCCGATTTCACCGTGGTGGGGGAAGCGCGGGATGGCCTGGAGGCCATTGAGCGAGCCCGGCAGTTGCGGCCCGACGTGGTGCTGATGGATATTCGCATGCCGAATTGCGATGGCTTGGAGGCTACCCGTCGCATCAAGGCCCAGATGCCCGAGATGAAGGTGGTCATGCTCACCGTCTCCGATGACGAGCAGGACCTTGTTGCGGCGGTCAAGAGCGGTGCTGATGGTTACTTGCTCAAGGATCTTCAGCCGGAGGCTCTCTTCGATCAGTTGCGACGGATAGGAGAGGGAGAGGCCGCCCTGTCGCGAGGCATGACGGGCAAACTGCTCAATCAGCTGGCGCGCCGAAGCCGACCGGCACCGGAATCGAAGGCCATCGCCGTCCTATCGGAGCGGGAGTGTGAAGTCCTGGCTTTGGTCGTCGAGGGCTTCACCAACGTAGAGATCGGTGAGGAACTGGGTATTGCTCGCAACACGGTGAAGAACCATCTTCGCAGCATCTACGCCAAGCTCGACGTCAAGAACCGCACGGAGGCCGCGGCGTATGCCGTCGGGCACGGCCTGGTCTGTCTCCCAGATAGCTTGCGTTGATGTCTGGTCCTGATCGCTGTCCGGGCGTGGTGGCCCTGCCGATTGTCTGTCAAGGGAGGACAGCCATCATCGGGAAGCCAGGACTACGAGCGGTCAGGATGCTTGACAGGAATCACGGGCTAGCCCGTATGGGCTATCACAGTGACGAAGATAGCCCATGTGAGCTATAGACGAGACGATGGAAGCGACGTATAATACCCCTTGGGAATTCACTGACTAGGAGTCAGTTTAGACAAGGACTTATGCCTACCCGACGGGTATTTATCCTCGCGAGCCAGCCCCTTTTCGCACAAGGGGTCGAGAGCCTTCTCTCCGGTCGATCAGGTATTGAGGTCGTCGGTGCTGCCGTTATTGGGCCCGACGTGTTTGATCGCCTGTCCGAGGAGAGACCCGACGTGATTATCATCGAGTCGGGTGGGGAGGAGCAGAGCCAGCTCGTGACCAAGAGCTTGGCCTCCGCCTCTGATGCCAAGGTGATAGGGTTTACGCCAGACGACAACCGGATCTCCATCTACTATCAACAGATGCGTGAGAGCCGGCGGGTTGACGACCTGCTGGAGGAGGTCCTTGAGCCGTTAGACTGGCAGGCACGCCGAGCTTCGGGGTTGAAGGTATTTGTCCTTTATCAAGGGCACTATGGGGAACGTATTCTGCAGCACGTTCAGCGCTTTGCGCCTCCATCTTGGTCCGTAGAGTCCTGGCGAGCCCCGTCTGATCTCCCCCCGGTGGTAGATGCGCCCCTGACCTTCCTACCCGTGGATCTCCCTGACGTCCACCTAGTTTTATCCGTGGCCGAGACACCTAGCGTAGCTCAGCTCGTGCCTGGCGTCTCTGATCGCACCGGAGCGCGTTCAGCCATTCTGCCCGTGGACAGCGCGGATTGGCTCCCCAATGGCTTGGCACGTCAGCTTCAGTCTCAGCTGTCCAAGGCCGATGTGACGGCCGTCTTTCCTAAGCCGTTTTGCTCCCTTACCGAGAATTGCTACAATGTGGGCAAGCGTCAAGTATCATACCAGGACCTGTGGATAGCGGAGTTTGCGCACTGTTTCGGTCGTCCAGTATTCCGCATAACCTGTGATCGTGGCAGGATTGTGGACGTTGACGTGAAGCGAGACACAGCGTGCGGCTCTGCTCGGACTGTCGGTCGAGAATTGGTGGGTGAGGACGTGGGCGAGGTGGTGCAGCGTGCTGGCCTGATGCATCATCACTCCCCCTGCTCCGCTGCCATGCGGGTGGATCCCAGTCTCGGCGAACCGCTCATTCACGTAGCGGGGAATATCATGCGTCAGGCGGTCAAGGCTGCGCTCAGCCCCGATCCATCATCAAAGGCCGAGCCGGGCGTGACCGAGGCGGTGACAAGCGGCTGTACAACAGATTCTCGTTAGCACCCCGGTTCGTCCGGGTTAAGCTTTGGTGTATCCGAAAGCGTGCGGACGTACGCGAAAGTATGCGAACAACACAACAACATCGTAAGGAGGAAGCATGCCGGTAGAAAAGGTCTATCCTGTACCCAGCGACATTGAGATCGCTCACGCAGCGGAACTGCTGCCAATCGTCGAGGTGGCCAAGAGCGTTGGCTTGTCCGAAGATGACATCGATCGCTTCGGCAAGTGGAAGGCCAAGGTCCATCTCGATGTGCTCGAGAAGTTCGCCGATCGAGAGAACGGCAAGTACATCGACGTGACCGCCATTACGCCCACCCCGCTGGGCGAGGGCAAGACCGTGACCACCATTGGCCTGAGCCAGGGGTTGCACTACATCGGGGAGAAAGTCTTCACCTGCATCCGTCAGCCGTCGCAGGGGCCCACGTTCGGCATCAAGGGCGGCGCCGCTGGCGGTGGCTACGCTCAAGTTGTCCCGATGGAGGACTTCAACCTCCACCTGACCGGTGACATCCACGCTGTGGGTGCGGCGCACAACCTGCTGGCTGCTGCCATTGAGAACCGCATCGCGAAGGAATCAAAGTGGAGCACGGATTTCTTGGCCAAGATGCTCTGCCCAGACGATGAATATACCGACTCCATGCGGAAGCGGCTGGAGAAGCTGGGCATCGAGTCAGAAAATCCTTCTGATTTGAGCGATGAGGATATGGAGAAGATGTTCCGCCTGAACATCGACCCCGAGTCCATCCAGTGGAACCGCGTCGTGGATGTCTCCGACGCAGCGCTGCGCAACATCATCGTCGGTCTCGCCGGCAACGGTCAACCCCGGGAGACGGGCTACGACATCACGGTGGCTTCCGAGATTATGGCCGCTCTGGGTATGTGCAGCGGCCTCGCCGATCTGCGCGAGCGCATGGGTCGTATCATCATCGGCACGAACAAGACCGGCGGCAAGACCCACGTCGATCGGCCCGTGAAGCCCATCACGGCTGAGGACCTGAACGTGGCCGGCGCTATGACGGTGCTGCTCAAGGACGCCATCATGCCCAATATGATGCAGACCTTGGCCGGCAGCCCCGCCTTCGTTCACACTGGTCCCTTCGCCAACATCGCGCAGGGCAACAGCTCCATCATGGCCGACAGGATCGCCCTCAAGCTGGTAGGGCCCGAGGGCTACGTGGTCACCGAGTCCGGCTTCGGCGCCGACTGCGGGATGGAGAAGTTCATGAACCTCAAGAGCCGCGTCAGTGGGCTGGTTCCCAACTGCGTCGTGCTGGTCTGCACCGTTCGTGCGCTCAAGATGCACGGCGGTGGCCCCAAGGTCGTCGCCGGCAAGCCGCTGGGCAAGGCCTACACCGAGGAGAACCTGGAGCTGCTCGAGAAGGGGCTCCCGAACCTGTTGCAGCACATTGAGAACGCGCTCAAGTTCGGTGTTCCCGTCGTCGTGGCCATCAACCGCTTCAACAGCGACACCGATGCTGAGGTGGAGCTGATTCGCAAGCGTGCCCAGGATACTGGCGCCTACGACGCCGTCGTCAGCGAGGTGTGGCTCAAGGGCGGCGAGGGCGGTGCGGATCTGGCCAGGGCGGTGGTCAAGGCGATTGAGGAGGAGGAGAACAACTTCCAGTTCCTCTACGAGGACGATATGTCGATCAAGGAGAAGATCGAGACCGTCGCCAAGGAGATCTACCGAGCCGAGGCGGTCGATTACTCCGACCAGGCTGAGGCCAAGATCAAGCAGTTCACCGAGATGGGATTGAGCCATCTGCCGCTCTGTATGGCGAAGACCCACCTCTCGTTCTCGCACGATCCGAAGCTCAAGGGCGCGCCGAAGGGTTGGACGCTGCCCATCAGAGATGTCAGGGCTAGCGTCGGTGCCGGGTTCATCTTCCCGCTCTGCGGAACAATGAGCACGATGCCTGGCCTGCCCACGAGGCCGGCATTCACCGAGATTGACATCGACACGGAGACCGGCGAGGTTCAAGGTCTCTCGTAGGACAATTAGTGCCATCTGGGCTGGCAGGTGGGCATCCCCGCCTGCCAGCTCTAGCTGGAAGACAAGTCTGGCTTAGCAGTATTTTCTCTTTCGTTCGTAGAAACGAGAGATCGTTCGAGAGCGGCCCCAAGTGGTTGGTCGCGCAAATGAAGAGGCTGCTGCGCCTGTAGATACGGGGCCCAAAGGATGGAGGACGGTTCCAGCTGCAATCTTGGGTGGTACGGAGGGGTGTCGAAGGTCGTGGAGGTCAAGCCGTCGCTGCCTTCTGCACACAGACATAGACATAGTCGCTGGCTTTCATCGGCAATCGATTTCGCTCCGTGGCACTCAAACGTTCTGATATCAGTGGATGATCCCTAAGGTTAACTGAGCTACTCAAGGAGGCTGTGAGACGATGGAGAAGGTGGTCTTGGATGTGCCCATGTTGTGGGCGGATCATCATGTGCTGAAAGCACGTGAAGCGCTGGTCAACTTGGAGGGTGTGGAAGACGTCTATGCTAGTTCAGCCTGGAAGCAAGTCCTGGTGGCCTACGAGGATGGCAAGACGGACGTTGCAGCTTTTGAAGAAGCCCTGGCCGAGGCCGGCTACCCCGTGGGTGAGGGGGAGATGCCTGTCCTCGTTCAGCCTGAGGAGAAGCGTCGTGACCCGCAATGGAAACGCCTGGGCTTCCGGACAACCCAGACCAACCGGGTTGACCTGGAGATGTCCGGCGAGTTCCGAAAGTATTAGGAAGGTAGGAATCAACTATGGCAAGAGATAGGACGCGAACGCCTGAACAAGCCAGTCAGGATGCGGCATCCATTGCCCTTCTCGAATGTGCTTGCGATCTGGAGATGGACACGTGTTTCTCAAGAGCGGACGAGGTCCGCGCCTGCCCCACGGGCTCACAGGGGCTTTGCTGCAAGAACTGCTCAATGGGTCCCTGCCGACTGGTCGGGAAGACCGATCGTGGTGTTTGTGGCGCCACGGTGGCTACCATCGTAGCGCGGAACTTCGCCCGCGCTGTGGCAGCCGGGGCGTCCGCCCACTCAGACCACGGCCGCGACTTGGCCTACACGTTGCTGGAGGCGGCGGAGGGGCACGCGCCCGACTACGGGGTACGTGACCCGCATAAGCTGGTCGAGGTGGCCGGATACCTCGACGTCGAGACGAAGGACAGTGACGGCGAGGACAAATCTATCGATGAGCTTGCCCGCGACGTCGCGCTGGCAGCGCTTGCCGAGTTCGGGAAAGCCCGCGGGGGGTTGCACAATTTAAGGCGTGCCCCCGCCAAGCGACAGCAGATCTGGCGCGAGCAAGGCATTGAGCCTCGCAGCATTGATCGCGAGGTTGTGGAGATGCTTCACCGCACCCACGTGGGCAACGACCAGGATGCTGAGCATATCCTGGACCATGCGCTACGGTGTGCCCTAGGCGACGGCTGGGGCGGCTCCATGATCGCCACGGATCTTTCCGATGTCCTCTTCGGCACCCCCGCTCCCGTACAGACGGATGCCAATCTGGGTGTCCTGCAAGAGGACCGGGTCAACGTGATCATCCACGGCCATGAGCCGACGTTGTCGGAGATGATCGTGGCCGCCTCACTCGATCCGGAGCTGATTGAGTACGCCAAGAGCAAGGGCGCGGAAGGGATCCAGCTGGCTGGCGTCTGCTGCACGGCTAACGAGACCCTGATGCGAGAGGGTGTGCCCCTGGCTGGCAACTTCCTCCAGCAGGAGCTCGCGCTCCTCACTGGAGCGATCGAGGCCATGGTGGTGGACATCCAATGCATCATGCAGGGGCTCGCGCCGCTGGCTGATCGTTTCCACACCGAGTTGATCACCACCTCGGCGAAGGCGAAGATCGAGGGCGCCACGCACATCGAGTTTGACGAGGCCAGGGCGCTGGAGATCGCAAAGGAGATCATTCGCCGCGCTATCGATCGATTCCCCGACCGAGGGGAGACCCGCATCCCCAACATCAAGAATGCCATGGTTCCTGGCTTCTCCCACGAGTATATTGACTATGCCCTCGGTGGGGCCTTCCGAGGATCCCTCCGCCCGCTCAACGATGCCATTCAGACGGGGCGCATCCGGGGCGTGGTGGCCAACATCGGGTGCAACAACGCTCGCGTGTGCCATGATGAGTTCCACAACTACGTGGTCACTGAGTTCATCAAGAACGATATCTTGGTGGTCGAGACCGGCTGCGGGGCTATCGCCAGCGCCAAGCTGGGCTACATGACGCCCGAGACCGCCCTGGAGTTGGCTGGTCCCGGTCTGCGTCAGGTCTGTGAGACAGTGGGCATCCCGCCGGTGCTCCATATGGGCTCGTGTGTAGACAACTCCCGCATCCTCACGGTGCTCTCGCAGATGGCGACGGAGACGGGCTTGGGCGAGGACATCTCGGACATCCCGGCTGTCGGAATGGCGCCGGAGTGGATGAGTGAGAAGGCGATCTCCATTGCTACCTACTGTGTCGGATCTGGTGCCTATGTGATCATGGGGGCCCGAAATCCCGTCGAGGGTAGCGAGACTGTCACCAAGATTCTGAGCGAGGGCTGGGAGAAGAAGGTCGGCGGCAGGCTGGAGTTTGTCATGGAGAAGGAAGAGATCGTCCGGCGGGCCATTGAACACATCGACCGGAAGCGAGAGGCGCTGGGTCTCGATGAATACGATCCCTCCAAGTGGGGTGAGAGCGGCGACCGGCGCATGCCGGAACTGCTCGAGCTGCCGCTCGAGGAGCGGATTCGGGCGGCCTACGGCGCAAGGGCAGGAGTAGGAAGCACGGACTAGGGAGGAAAGTCATGTCAAAGTATATCGCGACGAGAGCGACGCGCGGTGCCAATGCTATCGTAGCCGAGGCAGAGGCTCTGCTTGATCGCGCTATTGCAGACAAAGGAGCTGACACACCGGTAGCTTTCCCCAATACGGCCTACTACTTGCCGGTTACGTACGGCATGTTGGAACACAAGGTGGAGACGCTGGGAGATCTGAAGCCGGTGCTGGAGCGGGCCAAGACGTTGCTTCACCCGGTGCCGGATGGTGCTCACTGGGTGCCCTACTTGGGTGAAACGCTGGACAGCGGCCAGGCCACACTGCTGGCCGCCGAGGCCATCGAGGGCATTCGGTTCACCCTTGGGGAGCAGCCGGAGCCCTATCCCGGCCTAGAGTTGGCCGGGAGTACGGGCTACCCTGGCTTCTCCGGTGATGGGCATCTGAACGGCCCCATTGATGATATCCAGCTGCGATCCTGGGGCATCCAGTTGGTCGATGGCCGCATGCCGGGCTTCGCCGCCATCGTCGGTAAGGCCCGTAGCAACGAGGCTGCTGTGAGCATCGTCCGGGAGCTTCAGCAGCGCAGCATCCTGATCTTCCTCTCCGGCAACGTCAACGGTCGCTCTATCATCGATCAGTTGCAGGAAGAGGGCGTAGAGATGGGGTATGACACCTACATCGTCCCCTTCGGCCGAGACACACTCTCGGCCATTTATGCCTTAGGCTTCGCCACCCGTTCAGCGCTGACCTTTGGCGGAATGAGCGCCGGCGACTGGCGCCGGATCTTACTCTACAACAAGTATCGCGTGTTCGCCTTTGTGCTGGCCCTGGGTGAGGTGGACGACCTCAAGTACGCGGCGGCCGCAGGGGCGATCTCCTACGGCTTCCCCACTATCGCGGACACGGTCATCCCCGAGATCCGCCCCACGGGCATCACCAAGTACGAGCACGTCATCTCCATGCCCTGGGACGGAATCCAGGCCAAGGACGACAAGGAGCGGGCCGCGAAGCTGGTGCAGAAGGCCATCGAGGTGCGCGGCGTCAAGATCCGTATCACTGAGGTCCCGGTCCCCATACCCTACGGCTCGGCTTTCGAGGGCGAGGTCGTCCGACGCGCCGATATGCGGGTGGAGTTTGGTGGCAAGAATAGCCGCGCCTTCGAGTACTTGACCATGCGCGCGATGGATGACGTTGAGGATGGCAAGGTCGAGGTCATTGGACCAGGTCTCGATACCGTGGAAGAGGGCGGTTCGATGGATCTGGGCATCCTGGTGGAGGTCGCCGGGCGGGAGATGGAGGAGGACTTCGAGCCCGTGCTGGAGCGCCAGATCCACGACTTCACCAACGCTGGCTCGGGCATCCAGCATATCGGTCAGAGGGATATCGCCTGGATTCGCATCTCCAAGAAGGCGGCTGAGAAGGGGTTCGATCTTGAACACTTCGGCAAGATCTTCCACGCTCGCTTCCACGCGGACTTTGGGAACATTCTAGACAAGGTACAGGTGACCATCATCACCGACCCTGATCTCCACGCGGAGTGGCTGGCGAAGGCTCGGGAGGCCTACGAGTTCCGCAACAAACGGCTCGCCGATATGACGGATGAGTCGGTGGATACGTTCTACGACTGCACCTTATGTCAGTCCTTCGCCCCGACCCACGTGTGCATTGTCACCCCGCAACGGCTGGGGCTCTGCGGCGCGTACAACTGGCTGGACTGCAAGGCCTCGAACCGCATCAATCCTACCGGCCCCAACCAGCCCATCCCGAAAGGGGAGTGCGTCGACCCGGAGCTCGGTTACTGGACAGGGACGAAGGAGACGGCCCGGAGCAACTCTCAGGGGACGGTTGAGAACGTCGCCTTGTACTCGATGATGGAGAACCCCATGACGTCCTGTGGGTGCTTCGAGTGCATCATGGTCTATGTCCCGGAGGTCGAGGGGGCCATCGTCATCAGCCGTGAGGATCCCGATATGACCCCGGCGGGTATGAAGTTCTCCACCCTGGCCGGTATGGCGGGTGGCGGCGTGCAGACGCCGGGTGTGATGGGTATCGGTAAGTACTACATGACCAGCCCCAAGTTCATCGATGCTGACGGTGGCTTTAAGCGCGTTGTCTGGATGTCCAAGTACCTGAAGGACACCATGGGCGATGAGCTGCAAGTCGTGGCCGAACGGGAGGGCATGCCTGACCTGATCGACCGGATCGCCGACGGCAGCACCGTCAACACGGTCAATGAGTTGGTCGAATGGGTGAAAGGGAACGACCATCCTGTCCTCGAGATGGGTCCCATGGATCCCCGCGCTCGAGGCGTCGGCGTGGCGCCGGAGAAGGTTGAGGGTGTTGGGCCCGAGCCTGAGCTCGAAAAGGCTGCGCCGGAGGTGGAGGAGGCTGAAAGAGAGGAGGCACCGACTCCGGAAGAGGAGAAACCTGTCCCGGAGGCAGGAGCACCCGTAGAGGAGGCGCCGGCAGAGGAAGAAGCACCAGCTGCCGCCGAGCCAGAGCCTGTCCCGAGCGCAACCGAGGAAGCAGGGCCAACCGTCAGGGCCCAGGCCCCCGAGGCTGCCGACATGCAGCAGCTGGCCGAGATGACCGCGGGTATTGTCATCGATCGCTTCCGCGACGCCATGGTGGCCGCTCTCCGACAGCTTGGAGGCGACGTGTCCGCAGAGCTTACCAGAGCCCCGGTGCGCAGGCCGCCGGCGGCGCCTGCACCGCCCGTTGAAGAGGTGGAAGAGAAGGCACCTCCGGAAACTGAGGAGGTTGCTGAGCCTGAACCCGAGGAAGAGGCCAAAACGGCGGTCGAGCGAGCTCGACCCCAGACGGAACCGTGGGGCGAGGACAAGGAGACTAGCGTGACAGTCCCCAAGAAGAAGTGGACCGGGGAGGTCCGCGAGATCACCTTGGGTGCTAGCGAGGCCGACGGCGGGACGCGCAGCAAGACCGTGACGGTCGGCGGTCAGACCACGCTGCCCTTCCTCAGTTTTGAAGGGGACATCGGTCATCGTCCGGCCATTGCTATCGAGATTCAGGACAAGAAGCCCGAGGACTGGTCGCCGGTGCTGCTGGAGGCCTGGGGGGATGTGATGGACGACCCCGCCGAGTGGGCCAAGGCTGCCGAGGAGCGCGGAGCAGATCTTATCATGCTTCAGCTAAGCCTTCAGGATGCCGATGGAGAGCCGACCACGCCGGAGAAAGCCCGTGACACCGTTCGCAAGGTGTTGGAGGCGACAGGATTGCCGCTGATCGTGCTCGGTCCTGGGCAGGTGGAGGCGGACAACGAGCTTCTCGTGCCGGTGGCCGATGAAGCTGCTGGTGAGCGGATTGCGCTGGGTCTCTGTGAGGAGAAGAACTATCGTACCATCGTTGCGGCGGCACTGGCGCACGACCAACTGGTCATCGCCAGCACGGCGATGGACGTCAACCTGGCCAAGCAGCTCAATATCTTGGTCAGTGACATGGGTCTTGCGCTCGATCAGATCCTGATGGATCCGACCTGCGCTGGTGTGGGCTACGGTATGGAGTATGGCTACTCGGTCATGGAGCGGTTGCGACTGGCCGCCCTGCAGGGCGACGCCATGACTCAGCTGCCCATGATCGTCATCGTCGGTCAGGAGGCCTGGCGCCAGAAGGAGGCCAAAGTGGATGAGGACGTGCCTGAGGCCTGGGGCGACTTTGAGGATCGGGCGATCAACTGGGAGACCGTGACGGCTGCTACCCTAGTCGAGTCCGCTGCCGACATCCTGGTGCTGCGCCATCCCGAGACGGTGAGGCGGACGCATAAGATGATCGATCAGCTGTGGGGTGAGGCATAGGAGGAGGAAGGACATACAATGGCACTTTCGGGTATTCAGATCTACAAGCTCTTACCTCAGACCAACTGTGAGGACTGTGGCTATCCGACTTGTCTGGCCTTCGCCATGAAGCTGGCGGCCAAGCAGGCCGATCTGGAGGACTGCCCACACGTCTCCGACGAGGCTAGGGAGAAGCTCGCCGAATCCAGTGCGCCGCCGATCCGGCTGGTGACGCTATCCTCCAATGGGCGGAAAGCCGAGGCAGGGAACGAGATCGTGTTGTTCCGCCACGAGAAGCGTTTCTTCAATCCAGCTGGTATCTTCATCCGTGTCTACGATGACCAGCCCCTGGACGAGATCAAGGCACAGACCGACGAGGCCATGACCTATGTGGTCGAGTACGTCGGCATGGACTTGAGTCTTGACGGTATGGCGGTTCAGGCCACGGGGTCCGGCGAGGCTTTTGCCGACGCTGTGGAAGCCGTCCTTGAGACCGCCAAGGTGCCTCTCATCCTCATCGCTGACGACCCGGACGTCATGGCGAAGGGCCTGGAGGCTGCCGGCGATACGAAGCCGTTGGTCTATGCCGCCACGATGGACAACTGGGAGGCCTTCGCCGATCTGGCCAAGGAGCACGGGGCACCGCTCGCAGTGCGTGCCGAGACAATGAGCGCCCTGGCCGATTTGGTGAAGAAGGTCAAGGACGCGGGTGTCGACCGGGTTGTGCTTGACCCTTCGGCCTCTGACATGCGCTCAGAGCT